>Ga0116227_10000041_pt1 | contig 208391 bp, 193 predicted proteins | sample S1TSphgellanicum_FD_89693 | JGI IMG/M metagenome (GOLD analysis project Ga0116227, IMG submission 89693) | Host-associated microbial communities from peat moss isolated from Minnesota, USA - S1T2_Fb - Sphagnum magellanicum MG | ecosystem: Host-associated > Plants > Peat moss > Unclassified...
AGACGCTTCGCAATGGAAGTAAGAGACCTGACTATAGCCATGATCGTTGTACAATGTGGCGGCGACCCCGGACTGTTTTTTAAAACATAAAAAATGGCCGGAATTTCTTCCGACCATTTGTGGCATAAAGCCAGCTTTTCTGTTTATTCTAAAAGCTAACCGATTAATCGGTCAACTTATTCAACTCAAATTATTTCTTCAAGAATTTGAAGTTTTTACCGATGAATTTTGCGTTGCTGCCTAATTCTTCTTCGATACGTAATAATTGATTGTATTTAGCGATCCTGTCTGAACGTGATGCAGAACCGGTTTTGATCTGACCGCAGTTAAGCGCAACAGCTAAGTCAGCAATAGTAGCATCCTCAGTTTCGCCAGAACGGTGGCTCATTACCGATGTATAACCGTTAGTTTGTGCTAAAGTTACTGCATCGATAGTTTCAGTTAATGAACCAATTTGGTTTACTTTAACCAGGATAGAGTTAGCAGTATCTTCGTCGATACCTCTTTGTAAACGTTTAACGTTAGTTACAAACAAATCGTCACCTACTAATTGTACTTTATCACCAATTTTTTCAGTTAATAATTTCCAACCAGCCCAGTCATCTTCAGCCATACCATCTTCGATAGAAATGATTGGGTATTTAGCAGCTAATGAAGCCAGGTAATCAGCTTGCTCGGCGCTGGTGCGGATAGCGCCTTTTTCGCCTTCAAATTTAGTATAGTCGTATTTACCGTCTACATAAAACTCAGAAGCAGCACAGTCAAACGCTAAGTAAATATCTTCACCTGGTTTGTAACCTGCTTTTTCAATTGCTTTTAAAATGGTTTCAACACCATCTTCAGTACCTTCAAAAGTTGGTGCAAAACCACCTTCATCACCTACCGCGGTAGACAAACCTCTGTCGTGTAAAATCTTTTTCAGGTTGTGGAATACTTCAGTACCCCATCTTAATGCTTCAGAGAATGAAGGTGCGCCAACCGGCATGATCATAAACTCCTGGAACGCGATAGGCGCATCAGAGTGTGAACCACCGTTAACGATGTTCATCATCGGGATAGGTAAAGTGTTTGCGTTTACACCACCAATATAGCGGTATAAAGGCTGGCGGCTTTCTTGAGCAGCAGCTTTAGCTACAGCTAATGAAACACCTAATATAGCGTTAGCACCTAATTTACCTTTGTTTTCGGTACCGTCAAGGGCGATCATGATCTTATCAATAGCGTTTTGTTCAAACACATCAAGGCCTTGCAGTTCTTTAGCAATTATATCGTTTACGTTAGCAACGGCTTTTAATACGCCTTTGCCCATGTATACATTTTTATCGTTATCACGCAGCTCAACAGCCTCATGCACACCCGTTGAAGCACCAGATGGTACTGCAGCACGGCCAAGTGCGCCGTTTTCGGTTAATACTTCAACTTCAATTGTTGGGTTACCGCGAGAATCCAGAATCTGGCGGGCATGGACATCAATGATTAAGCTCATTTTTTTATTACTTTTTTATGGTAAGTGTATACAATACAATAATTCGCGTGCTAAGATAAATCAAAAAGTTAAAATGAGAAGGTTAAAATTAGGTTAAGTTAACAACACTACTTATATAGAATCGGTTTACCCAAACACAAATTTAATCTTTAGTGGTAGGCAACTGCTCGTGCTGCGGCCCTTTTCTACGCTGAATATTGTAGATAAACACCATCATCATATTGTTTTTATCGTTGGTTGATGCCGGCAAATTATTGTACTGATTCATACACCCGGCTTGCAAACTGATGGTTTTGGTGAATTGGTAACCCAGTGTTGCAGAGACGCGGTTACGTTCGAAATTCGGCGACTTATTATTGAAGAAAACCTCATCAAATACGGAGGCAAAAGCTGTACCTGCCTGAATTTTGGGATGATTAAAAGGGATGATAGCATTTAAGCGGTAGCGGAAACGATTGCGGTAATCGCCGTTTAACCAGCGTTGCTCAATACGCACCCTGTTCTCTAATTTTACGCGATCCAGGTACTCCAGCAGGGTAAATTGCTCCCAAAGGCGATCTTCTTTAACTGTTGGCCCTGCGCCAACATCTTTATAATTATAAGTATTGTAACGCCCGGTACCTAATAATACTGAAAAGTTATTACTGAAATTATAGCTTACACCACCTTTTACCTCAAAATAATAAAATTGCTTGTACAGCATTTCATTGGTACGGATTTGCAACTCGGTATAACCGCCCCAGCGATGATCTACACTGCCGGGTAAAACCACGGTGATTAATCCCCAACTACCCGTTTTATCTAACGATTGGGCAAAGCCACTTAAAGTGGTTATAAAAAGAACTACTGCTAGCGTTATACGTTTCAAAAACATCTGCGGTCAATGTTAACTTAGCATTAACAAAGCCGCAAATATAACAAGAACGTTACAATTAAGAAATACTAAATTAAGCTTCCCACTTAAAGGTTTTAATGGCTATGGCGTAGATAATTACACCCCATATAGCCAATATTAATAATTGATGCGTTACATCGCCCAAACCGGCGCCCTCAAACGCCACCTTTCGCATAGCGGTATTTAAATGCGTTAATGGCAATGCATTACTGATAGGCTGCATCCATTTTGGGAACGCACTGGTAGAGAAAAATGTACCCGATAACAAAAATTGCGGTAGTGTAATTAGGTTAGACAAGGGCGGAACTGTGCTTTCATTCTTCGCAATTCCTGATACCGTAAAGCCGAAACCCATAAATACGATGAGCCCTACTATGGCTAACGCCAGCATATTTACAACCGTTACCCAGCCGTGTATCAGCGTAAAACCAAATACAAAATGGCCGATCAGGATAATACAGATAGCACCCATTAAAGCAAAAACAATACGGGCCAGCATTTCGCCCAAAACAATACTGTAGCGTTTTACCGGTGTGGCAAAAAAGCGTTTAATCACCAACGTTTGGCGCAGACTTAGAAACACAAATGCCGTACCGAATACACCAGTGCTTAATAGTGAAAAGCCCAATTGTCCCGGTAATATAAAGTCGATGTATTTGTATTCGCGGCCTGTAACTGTTGCTTCGTTTAACTCGGCAACCGGCGGTGGTGCCTGGCTGGCTGCAGTATTGGCTTTGTACAAGATGCTGTTTAATAATGAGCGAAGGATGTTTCCCTTGTCCTGCGAAGCCTTGGTATATTTAACGTTGATGGTAAAAGGCGGTAAGTGATTATTTTTTTTAATCTCGATAATAGCATCGAGCGAACCCTTCTCCAGGTTCTTCTGCATCTCTTCTGAAGATTGCTTGGTAACAAAATGCAGCACGCTTACTTTTTTAAGCGCCTGGTAAATACCGTTAGTGGTATCGGATGTTTTGGCTACGCCGACATCAACCGTTAAACCTCCGCCGCCAACATTGGCAAACACAACAATAAATATTAACGGAAAAGCCAGCGTAAACACAACCGCCGAAGGGCTGCGTAATATGGAGCGTAAACTGGCTTTGGCAATGGCCAGCGTTGCGTTTAGGTTGCTATATGGTTTCATATTGGTCATTAGGTTTAGCCCCACCCAACCCTCTCCGGGGAGAGGGAGTAATAAGGAATATTTTTTATGTGATTGAGAATATCAAAAGCCCTCTCCTTTGGAGAGGATTGTGTGTGTGAGGCTCTTACCCCTCTCTCCACTGCTTGCCTGTTAAATTAATAAACACATCTTCGAGGTTAGCTTGCTTCACTTCCTTTTTACGCTCGAAGCCAGAGGCTACCAGGGTATCTATAAATTGATCGGGGGTGTCGATGCCGATGATGTGGCCGCCATCAACAAAAGCAACACGGTCGCAAAGTACTTCGGCTTCGTCCATATAGTGGGTGGTAATAACTACCGTGGTTCCGGCTTTTTGAATTTCTTTGATCAGCTCCCAAAGGTTACGGCGGGCCTGCGGATCGAGGCCGGTTGTGGGTTCATCTAAAAATACAATACGGGGATTGTTGATTAGTGTAGTAGCGATAGAGAAACGTTGCTTTTGCCCGCCCGATAGGTCTTTATATTTTGCTTTGGCTTTATCAGTCAGGTTAACCTTCTCGAGCATTGCCATTGGGCTTACCTTAATACCATACAGGCCAGAGAAAAGGTCGATTAACTCACTTAGGTTAAGGTTTGGATAATAACCGGCCGCCTGGAGTTGCACACCAATGCGCTTTTTAATACTGTCGGCATCCTTATCCACGTTAAAGCCATCAACAATAACCTCGCCCGAGGTTTTGTTTCTTAGGGTTTCAATAATTTCCAACGTGGTGGTTTTGCCGGCACCGTTAGGCCCCAGCAGGCCAAATATTTCACCTTCAAAAACCTCGAAGCTAATGTCTTTAACCGCAGTAAAGTCGTCGTACTGCTTTACCAGGTTTTTAACGGTTATTATAGGAGTCTTTACCATAGCTCTAATGTAAGCCAATGGCCGCATAAAACCATATACTTTTTCGGTGAATAGGGGATAAAAAGCGGTAAAGGGCATTTAGATTCGTCCTAAACTAATTCCAGATTGTTATTGCGAGGTACGAAGCAATCTCGTAGCCGTTCAGAATTGCTTCGTACCTCGCAATAACAATATTTATAAATACCAGGTGTTATTTCTTTCCCTTCTTTAACTCACTTTCAGATTTTAGCACCTTATCGCCCTTATCAGTTTTTACCTCATAAGCTGGCTCATCTTTAGTAGCGTTGCGTTTAACGGTAGCGCCTTTAATGTGTTTAGTAATGGGTTCAGTATGTTTCTTTTCGATTTTACCTTCGGCCTCGCCGTTAGACCAGTTCCAGTGCACAGTATCTCCCTTTTTCATAACATATGTTTTGAAAAGAGATAGAACAAATAAGATGCCTTTAATTATTCTACCAGCAGGGTATCTGTAATAGGGTAGTTATCAATGCTGCCGGTTTTGTAGAACTTGAGGTAATAAGTACCGGCCTTGGTGGCTTTAAATTTATAGGTAGCAGGCTTGGGAGCTACTGTAGTAATGGCGCAAACGCCACAACTATCGTGCGAAGCAAAGGCTTTAATAGCAATTGTGTTTGCGCTGGTATCTTGCTTAAAACCCACAAATTGGTCGCAGTTATTGCTGGCTTTCCAGCTTACAGAGAACGCTATTTCCTGATTGATTAAAGATTTTGTGGTGCCACTTACACTTATAATATCGTGCTGCAAAGTATCCCTGCATGGGATCATCGCAATGGGCTTGATATCACCCTTTTTACATGCCGTAAAAAACAGCACCAGCAGAAGCAGATAAGTAAAGTTTTTCATAAGTGGCAATTTGTAACGTATTGGTAGACGGTTAATTGCTATAACTACGATAAAATTGCACTATTAATTTTTAACAAACAACAAAGATGGATAAATAAAGCATATGTATCGACCAATGTTACTTTGCGCTGTATTTAGTTCAACAATTCGCGAAAAATATGCAAAAATATCTCGGCTCGCTCTGCGTAATAAATTAAGAAGGTTATAAGTAAAGTTTTCATGACGTTGTGTGTGTTGATTGACATTACAAAGGTGCCTCACAAGCCAATTAAACCCCAGCCAATTTAGGTGAATGGGGTTGTTTTTTCGGTGAATGAAGTTGACCGAAAGGTTAATTGGTTTGCGAGTTTATTGACCGATCTGGTGGATGGAGGTGACAGATCGGTAAATGTTTTTAGTTGAACCTGCTTGAACCATCACTCCTATTTTTTGTTACCCTTAAACATTTACCATCGCAGCTAATGCATACAGCAAAAATTATACGCCACAGGCACAAGTTTCATCATTATATTAATGACGATCTGAAATCAGTTAAAGAAGAAACTTTTTTCAAAATCGTGTTCTCTAATCCAGCAGAGTTAAAGCTTTTTGAAAACTGGATACAGCAACACGGCGGCGAGTATAAATACAATAAAGACGAAAGCCGCCAGGAAGGTACTTTCCCCATTGTTCCAGAATTTGAAGAAGAAATCTGTTGGTGCGATATTATGACTTATTACCTGATGCATGTTGCCGGGTATATTTTTCATTCAACTATACATCCCTATAAAGGCGAGGTTTACGTGAAAGAATAGCGCCAAGAAACGAGACCTCTGCTTTGATGGTTACTCTGCGATTGGAATGCCCATTTCTGTGCGGTATTCATCGCGCAGCACAGTTAAGCAGGCTGCACACAAACAACCATCGTACTGCTCGCTGATGTATTGTGTTTCGTTGATATTGAGTTGCACCGTCATGCACTGACACTTAGTAAAAGAGTTGGCCTTACACTCAAACGGCGAACGACAACGTTCGCAGGCAACTATTTCATGTTTGGTGTGGGCTTGCATTTTGTAAAAATAGCGATTATCTGTTTATTGAATTTAACCGACATTGTATATTGACGCTAAAAAAACAAAGCCTTGCTATTTAAATAGCAAGGCTTTATAATATCGTTATTGCGAACCTTACAAATGGATCGCAAATCCTGTCTTGATTCTTGCCCCTTGATTCCTGATTCTCTTTACTTAACCAATGGCACAAACTTCATTGATATCGAGTTTACGCAATGGCGGGTATTTTTGGGTGTAAAACGTTCGCCGGTAAATACGTGACCCAGGTGAGCACCACAGTTGGCACATAGTATTTCGGTACGGCTGCCATCGGCGTCTGTTTCTTTTCTTACTGCGCCGGGTATTTCATCGTCAAAACTTGGCCATCCGCAAAACGATTCGAATTTAGTGTCAGAAGTGTAGAGTGCTGCATCGCAACGGCGGCAAACATATATACCTTCTGCTTTATTATTCAACAGCTCGCCGGTAAAGGGTCGCTCTGTGCCTTTGTATAATATTACCCTTTCTTCTTCGGGTGTTAGCTTGTTGTATTCCATAAATTTAATACGTGATTTTTGAGTTCCACTTATATAAATATACGCATAAAAAGCCGCTTGGTTTGTACCGTATGGTATTATTTACATGGTTTTGACGGTGCAACAAATTCTCATGAATTGCCACTCTTAATAGCTACAAAAAAAGTCAGTTAACATTAACTGACTTTTATATTTCTGCAAATTGTTAAAGTATTAACTGTGGTATACGTATACGGTAGAATTACGGACTATCTTATGGCCTTCCGGCCCGTTAGAAATACTTCCACTCTGAATATAATCATTATCGATAACCTCTACCTCTGGTTTTACCCATACTTTTTTAGCAGACTGCTGCTCCCCCTGCTGTAAAGCTGAATTTCTATCTTGTTGCATATTTATATATTACTTCGCTGTAAAATATGCTTTTTTTTCATTCTGGTATCTGTTAATTGCGGTACGTCAATCTCGCCTATTTATAAAATACTGTTAATGAATAAATTAATCTTCTGTAACTTTTCAGTGCTATATGCCGGGATTAAGTTTTTTTCCTTAGTTAACAATTTCCAAATGGTATTCCTGTATCAATGCAGGATGCTCAGGTGTAAGCGTAAAACTCACCTTGATATTAGCATGCTCGCCATACATTATAAACGAGCCGCGTAACTGGTTCAAGGCCACAATTTCGCTTACGCTCACAATTTTACCGGATTTAGCAAAAGCAACCTTTGCATCTGCCTTGAGCTGATCCGGGAAATAATCCATCCAAAAGTTTTGGGCGAAGATGCCACTGGCTTTTGCATTATCCCAGTTTGGCAATAGCTTAATCAACTCGTTTTTACGCTGATTTAAAATAGCAGAGGCAGGCAAAGTACGTGGCTGAATACCCGATAGAGCCAACAGTGTATCCAGCACTTGTTTATTAACTGCACCTGCATTAGCATATGTTGCGTTAGCGAATGATACCACACCGATACCATAATCCGGCAAAATATTCCAATTGCTACCAAAACCGGGCAGGCCGCCGGTATGCCCAACATAAACGCGGTTATCGCAGTCCTTGCTCCACCTTAAACCGTAGCAGTAGGCCGAAACCGACGGACACAGTTTGCCATTAGTTAGCCGGGCTGTTGCATTCAGCGTTGACACATCCCAGGGGTACTGCATTTCGCGGATCGAGCTTCGTTTAACAGGTCCGGTCTCTGCATCGTCCCTCGGCGGCCAAGCAGCTATATGCAGGGCCATATATTTACTAAAGTCTTCGATAGTGGTAATCAACCCGCCCATAGCACCGTATGAACCATCGTGCAATAGCGGCTGTTCAACCCATTCGTTATTCAGCCAGCGATAGCCGCGGGCTAGTTGTTCTTGGGGTACTTTAGTATATTCCCAGTAAGTATGCGTCATCCCTAATGGCTTCAATATATTTTCGGTGATATAATCTTCATAAGTATTCCCCGATACTTTTTTAATAATAAATCCCAGTGTTGCAAAACCAAGATTACTATACTCATAACCCAAACCAGGATCGTTAGAAAACGACAAACCCTTTCTATAAATATTAAGTAAATCCTCATCGCTATCTGCCAACTGACGATCTCCCCATGGATTATCTTCGGGATAACCGGCCGAATGGGTCAGCAGGTTGCGAATGGTCACAGGAGCAGCATCTTTAGTAAGCAGTTTACTGTTCTTCATCTCGGGCACGTACATACTCGCCGGGTCATCTAGTTTTAGTTTGCCCTCGTCGCGCAGTTTTAATATCGCCATTGCGGTAAAGCTCTTGGTCATGGATGCAATGCGGAAAGCGGACTTTGAGGTGGCTTCAGTTTTATTAGAGAGATTTATATAACCGGCACTACCCACGTGCACCAATTGCCCATCAACTACAACCCCATAAGCTATTCCAGGCCAATGGTTGGCTGCGGCGTAGTCTTTATAAAGCTGGTCTATAATAGCAAACGTTGCCGCTATCTTTTTAGCCCGGTCAGCGTCAGCAAAAACAGGAGGTTTATAAGTTTGGGCGAAAGTTATAAACGTACAGATTGATAAAAGCAGAGTAAGTTTAAATTTCATGAACGAGAGTTTGATGCGCTTTAATTTACAGATTATTTTCACTGATTTTAAAGCAGCTCCTCAAATTTGTCATTGCGAGTCCCAACAGCCGTCTGGATGGCACCTCGTAGCTATATACTTATTCGCTCTGCACAGCTACGAAATTGCTTCGTACCTCGCAATGACAATGAAAATAAATTGGATATAAAACAAAAAAATCCCGATCCAAAAATGGACCGGGATTTTCTATAATTAAGGCCAGGGTCTTGATTCCCGACTCTCGATTCTTTATTCTCTTATTTGCCTAATTTAGCAAGCTCTTCTGCCATAGCCGCACCAATTTCGGCAGGTGATTCTACAACGCGGATACCGCACTCGGCCATAATTTTCATTTTAGCAGCAGCTGTATCATCAGCACCACCTACAATAGCACCAGCATGACCCATACGACGGCCCGGAGGCGCAGTTTGGCCAGCAATGAAACCTACAACAGGCTTAGTACCGTTTTCTTTGATCCAACGGGCAGCATCAGCTTCCATACCACCACCAATTTCACCAATCATAATGATACCGTGTGTGTCTGGGTCGTTCATCAGTAACTCAACCGCTTCTTTGGTTGGTGTACCGATAATCGGGTCGCCACCAATACCGATAGCGGTAGTAATACCTAAACCAGCTTTAACAACCTGATCAACGGCTTCATAAGTTAAAGTTCCAGATTTTGAAACCACACCTACATTACCTTTTTTGAAGATAAAGCCTGGCATGATACCAATTTTAGCTTCATCAGCAGTGATAATACCCGGGCAGTTAGGGCCAATTAAACGGGTGTCTTTATCAGTTAAATATTCTTTAACCGCAATCATATCCTTAGTTGGTATGCCTTCGGTAATACAAACAATCACTTTAATGCCAGCTTCGGCAGCTTCCATAATGGCATCAGCTGCAAAAGCAGGAGGTACAAATATGATAGATACATCAGCGCCGGTTTCGTCAACCGCATCTTTAACCGTATTAAATACTGGTTTATCTAAGTGTTTCTGGCCACCTTTGCCTGGCGTAACACCGCCAACCAACTGGGTTCCGTACTCAATCATTTGCGAGGCATGGTAGGTACCTTCGTTACCTGTAAAACCCTGTACTATAACTTTTGAATCTTTATTTACGAGAACGCTCATGGTTTTTTTCTTTTACTGTGGCAAAGCTAAAGTTATTGACTATAAAGTCAAATTATTTTTGGGTAATCTATTTGCAACAATTGTGGGTGGTATCAGGGTAGTTTGCAGAATCATTATTAAATGATAAGTTAAGCGTGATAGCTTAATTTTTGTGAGGTGGGGAGTAATTGTGAATTCATGGTACCATCATAATATACCCGGCAAAATGCCCCACAACGCAATAATTATTAAGATAATTTGATTTCAGAATAACTGGGATTAATTAGTGAGATATAGCAAATGAATAGCTTATTGATGCAATAGTAATTTGAATAAATATGAGGCTGATTAATTACAAGCAGCCAGAATGCATCTACGATTCCAACCAATCAACTATTCAACTATTCACATAATAATGGCATTACCTTCGGCCCGGGCTTTACGCTCATACGCCTGCAGGCCTTAGGCCCGGGGCCGGTATCCGCTGCAATCCCTAATGCGAACGTGTATTGGTTCGTGCCCCGTAGGGGCTACCTGTTTATAGAAATGTGCCTATAAATAAATTGCGCCGTAGGTGCTACCCTTCTTCGGATTAAAGGGTAGTACCTACGGCGCAAAAAACGAGGTAAATATATATTAACTATAAACAGGTAGCCCCTACGGGCATTAGCAAATAGCACTTATTTTTCAAATACATCAATTCCGAAATTGAACATCCGAAATTCTTCTCCCCCTTCAGGGGGTTGGGGGGCTTATCGCCAACTGATACTTCTCTTCATCAAAAGCCTTCTCACTTTTAGCAATTACCACACTGGCAATACCATTACCAATTACATTGGTTAAGGCACGTGCAAGCGACATAAATCGATCTACACCCAGTAATATCGCAACGCTCTCTACCGGGATTACTTTAATAGCCGTAAGCGTTGATGCCAGTACAATAAAGCCACTGCCTGTAACACCGGCTGCACCTTTAGATGTCACCATCAGGATGCCAATAATAGTAAGTTGCTGCCCCAATGAAAGCGGGATATGAAAGGCCTGCGCCAAAAAGATGACCGACATAGAAAGGTATATCGTAGTACCATCAAGGTTAAAAGAGTAACCTGTCGGGATTACCAAACCCACTACAGATTTAGCGCATCCAAAAGCTTCCATCTTCACCATCATGCTCGGCAGCACGGGTTCGGATGATGATGTTCCAACTACGATCAATATTTCCTGGCGGATAAATTTAAGGTACTGCCAAAGGCTGATCTTGTTAATATAGCAGATCACATTTAGCACCACGAATATGAATACCAGCATAGCCAGGTATACCGCGCCCAGCAGTTTCAGCATCGGCAGTAAAGTAGAGATACCATAAGTACCCACCGTAAAAGCCATACCACCAAAGGCACCGATGGGGGCAATCTTCATCACTAGCCCCATCATATTAAAAAGCACCTTCGAGATTTTATCAATGCCCCCTATCACAGATTTACCGGCATCGCCCATTTTGCTGATTCCATAGCCAAATAGGATGGCAAAGAACAGGATCTGCAAAATATCGCCTTCGGCAAATGCCTTAATCGCATTACTTGGTACAATATGAGCAAAAAAATCGCCCCAGTGCATTTGTGCAGCCTGGGCTTCGTAACCAGCTAGCTTAGGGTCGACCTTGTGAGCGTTATTTACCACCATGCCATCGCCGGGGCGCAAAACATTGGCAAATACTACGCCTAATACCAAGGCAAAAGTGGTTACCACCTCGAAGTATAAAATAGCCTTTCCGCCTACCCTGCCCACTTTTTTCATATCGTTCATGCCGGCAATGCCTAGCACAATTACGCAGAAAATAATGGGTGCAATCAGCATCGTGATCATACTGATAAATACTTTGCTAATGGTTTGTGCGGTTGGCGCAAATCCTTTAAAATAAATGCCGACTACAACACCGAGCACAATAGCAATAATAACCTGAAAGGTGAGGTTGGATAATAAGCGTTTCATGTACAACAATAATACTTATTTGGGGGCTAATTAAATAATTAAGGCTTTGTTAAAGTGCAAGTAATGTGCAAAGTCTATTACATAAGCCGTCATTTTTCTTAAATTCGCAATCGCGTTTTTTTTATAGCGTTTGCAATAATGGATTATCAGTTTAAAGACATCGAGAAAAAATGGCAGCAGTTTTGGGCTACCAACCAAACATTTAAAGCCGACAACCAATCGCCGAAACCCAAATATTTTGTGTTGGATATGTTCCCTTATCCGTCGGGAGCGGGTTTGCACGTTGGCCACCCGCTGGGTTATATTGCTTCTGATATTTTTGCACGCTATAAAAGGCTCAAAGGCTTTAACGTTTTACACCCAATGGGTTACGATTCGTTTGGTTTGCCGGCCGAGCAATACGCCATACAAACCGGCCAGCACCCTGCCATTACCACCGAAGATAACATTGCCACCTACCGCCGACAATTAGACCAGATCGGTTTCTCGTTCGACTGGAGCCGCGAGGTGCGCACCAGCTCGCCCGACTACTACAAGTGGACGCAGTGGATCTTTATGGAACTGTTTAACTCTTGGTACAACAAAGCTGCCGACAAAGCAGAATCTATTGCCACCCTGGTTGAGCACTTCGAGAGCAAAGGATCGAAAGGTGTCAACGCCGTAAGCGACGAAGAGGTTTTAACCTTTACTGCCGATGAGTGGAAAGCATTATCTGCCGAAGAACAACAACAAGAGTTATTAAAATATCGCCTTACCTACCTGCGCGAAAGCACCGTAAACTGGTGTGCCGCTTTGGGTACAGTACTGGCAAACGACGAGGTAAAAGACGGCTTCTCTGAGCGCGGAGGCTACCCTGTTGAGCAAAAGAAAATGATGCAGTGGAGCATGCGCATCACCGCATACGCCGAGCGCCTGTTGCAAGGCCTCGACACCATCGACTGGCCAGAACCGCTGAAAGAAATGCAGCGTAACTGGATCGGTAAAAGTGTTGGCGCGTCAGTGAAATTCCCAATCGACAAGTCTGACAACGGACAACCGACAACTGACAACCAAATAGAAGTTTTCACCACCCGTGTTGATACCATTTTCGGTGTAACCTTCGTGGTATTGGCTCCCGAGCATGAGTTAGTTTCACAATTAACCACGCCTGAGCAAAAAGCTACGGTTGAAGCATACATAGCCCAAACCAAAAAGAAATCTGAGCTGGACCGTATGGCCGATACCAAAACTGTATCTGGTGCATTTACCGGCAGTTATGTACTGAACCCATTGAATGGCGAGAAGATTCAATTATGGATTGCTGATTACGTTTTGGCTGGTTATGGTACTGGCGCTGTAATGGCCGTACCGTCAGGCGATCAGCGCGATTATTTGTTTGCTAAGCACTTCAATTTGCCGATAGTTCCGATAATGGACATCCAGAACATTGAAGTAGAAGCCGACCCAACCAAGGAAGGTAAATACATCAATTCGGACTTCATCAACGGTTTAGAATATAAAGAAGCAACCGCTGCTGTGATTGCTAAACTTGAAGAAGTTGGCGCAGGTAAAGCACGCGTTAACTTCCGCATGCGCGATGCCATTTTTGGCCGTCAGCGTTACTGGGGCGAGCCGGTTCCGGTTTATTTTAAAGAGAACCTGCCTCATTTGATCAGCGAAAGCGAGTTGCCGCTTTTACTGCCTGAGGTTGATAAATACCTGCCAACCGAAAGCGGCGAGCCACCTTTGGCGAGGGCAGAAGGATGGAAATACATACAGCCCCACCCAAACCCTCCCCGGGAGGGAGGACTTTTAGAAAAAGCTGGCAATTATCGTGAGACTGCTAACCCGTTGTATTATGAACAACTAAAAGAGTATAGCAGGGCAAACCGTGGTACGCCTACAGAAGCAGAAAATGTCTTATGGCAAGTTTTAAGAAAAGACCAAACAGGTTATAGTATAAGACGCCAACATGTTATTGATACTTACATAGCAGATTTCATTTGCTTACAAAAGGGTTTAATAATAGAAGTTGATGGTGACCACCATATCGCCAATAAAGCAGCCGACGACATTAGAACTGAAGTTTTGGGTCATTTAGGGTTCACTGTTATTCGTTTCACCAACGATGAAGTATTACAATATCCACAAAACGTTGTAAAAATCATTACAGATAAACTTAATCAATTACCCGACAGACCAAAAGTCTCCCCTACCGGGGGAGATTTAGAGGGGGCTTCTTTCCAGTACGAACTAAGCACCATGCCGGGCTGGGCAGGCAGTAGCTGGTACTGGTACCGTTATATGGACGCCCAAAATCAAAACGAATTTGCCTCGAAAGAAGCCATTGAGTACTGGAGGGATGTAGACTTGTATATCGGTGGCTCTGAGCATGCAACCGGTCACCTGTTGTACAGCCGTTTCTGGAATAAATTTTTGAAAGATATAGGTAAGGTTGTTGAAGAAGAGCCTTTCAAAAAACTGATTAACCAGGGGATGATTCAGGGTAGATCAAACTTTGTTTATAGAATTAATCCTACATGGTATGCCCATAAAATTTTTGAAGAAAAAGGGCGGGAACACTTTGGTGAAAATTTAATAATAGACGTTCTTCAGATTGATTTTGCAGTTCAGGTTAATGATCAGCGAAGATTGATTGAAATATCTTCTAATCTTACCGATACACATGCAATTAATTCAAATGGTGGAGATGGCAATCATTTAGTCTTCACACCGAATGAAATAATATACAACTTTGACAGGGTGGCTGGTATAATAAAAGGAGAAATTCCTTATGACTTAAATAAATTCAACGAATATCAAGACACCCCTTTATTTGTTTCCTATGGCTTAAAAGACGAATATAAAACATCAGAACTACATGTTGATGTAAATATCGTAACCAATGAGGTGCTTGATCTGGATAAATTCAAAAAATGGCGCGCCGAATATGAGACTGCCGAATTTATTTTAGAGAACGGTAAATACATCTGCGGTGTAGAAGTTGAAAAGATGTCTAAATCTAAATTCAACGTGGTAAACCCTGACGATATTATTGAGCGTTACGGTGCCGATACCCTGCGTATGTACGAAATGTTCTTAGGCCCGCTGGAGCAAAGCAAGCCTTGGAACACTAATGGTATCGAGGGAGTGTTTAAATTCCTGCGTAAATTCTGGAGGTTATTCCACAATGAAGCCTGGGAGTTTACCGTATCTGACGAAGCGCCTACCAAAGCCGAGCTGAAATCATTACACAAGATCATCCGCAAGGTGGAAGAAGATATCGAACGTTTCTCGTTCAATACTTCGGTTTCCAGCTTCATGATCGCGGTTAACGAATTGACTGATCTTAAATGTAACAAACGCGCCATTCTGCAAGAGATGGTGATCATTTTAGAGCCTTACGCGCCGCATATCTGTGAAGAACTTTGGGTATTACTGGGTAACGAACCGGGTACTTTATCTTACGCAACTTATCCTAAATTTAACCCCGAGTATTTGGTTGAAGATGATTTTGCCTACCCGATCTCGATCAACGGTAAAACCAAAATGAATTTGAGTATCCCGCTTTCGCTGGATATTAAAGATACCGAGGCATTTGTTTTGGCCAATGCCGATGTACAGCGCTACCTGGATGGCAAAGCCCCTAAAAAGGTGATTGTTGTTAAGGGCCGGATTGTGAATATGGTAGTTTAAGCTGCGAGAAACAAGAGGTAAGAATCAATAGACAAGGTTTAAGCACCTAATACACGTTGTCATTTTGACGATAGGAGAAATCTTCTGCAACAGATAAGCAAACTGTACAAGATCTCTCCTATCGTCGAGATGACAAGTTATAATATCTTGCGTTAGGGATAGCAATGGAAAGCCCGGAGCGTAGCGAGGACTTGTAATGAATAGCCCGACCCGGAGGGGAACGCCCAACTTAAACTCATATTACTTTGTGCCGTTTCCTTCCTTCTCACTAAATTTTATTATCACTTCTTATACCTTTATCAACCTTCAACACTCACCCTCAATGTGTTAATTACACACATTTATTTGTAACAAGTATGTCATCCTTATCAAATTTGCTACTTTCTTCATTTTTACCTGTAACAATTAAATTAATTTCGCCTCTAATCCCCAAAATCAATAATAAATGAAGCGCATACTTTTACTTTTTACTATATTCTGTTCTGTACTATCTGCCAAGGCCCAAATGGGTGTCGGAGGCGGGTCGACCATCGTTGGTCGTATTTCAGGAACAGTGATCGACTCGTTATCGGGCAAGCCGCTCGACTATGCCACTGTCAGTATTTTCCGCAGTGGCGGTAAAGTTCCACTTAACGGTGTATTGACCGACTCTAAGGGTGGCTTTAAGCTGGAAATTAAACCAGGCAACTACAAAATTGCCATCAGCTACATCGGTTACCCAACCAAGGTGATCGACCCGGTATTAACCACCGGCTCAAAACCAGATAAAAACCTGGGTTCTATCGTGGTATCGCCAGGTGCAAAAGCGTTGAAAGAAGTTGTTATAAAAGGCTCAACCCCATTGGTTGAAAGCCGCATTGATAAAATTGTTTTTAATGCCGAAAAGGATATTACATCTGCAGGTGGTAACGCAAGCGATGTACTGCAAAAAGTACCATTGGTGTCTATCGATATCAACGGTAACGTATCTGTACGCGGCGATCAAAACGTACGTGTGTTGATCAATGGCAAACCTTCGGGTGCTATGTCGGCCAGCGTGTCAGACGTATTGAAAACCATCCCGGCAGATCAGATTAAAAGTGTGGAAGTAATCACCTCACCATCGGCAAAATATGATGCAGAAGGTTCTGGTGGTATCATCAATATCATCACCAAACAAAAAAATATGTCGGGCTTTAGCGGTTCGGTAAGCGGTGGTATTGGTACCCGTCAAAACAATGGTAACGCCAACATCAACTTTAACAAAAACCGTTTTAGTTTAAGCGCCAACATTGGTGGTAACTATACCTGGCCGCAAAAATCATTAACCACTTTCGATCAAACTTTTACCGCAGGTGGTAATACCCATAGCGAGTCTGAAAGCACCATCAAACGTTTTGGTTCTATAGGTTCTATAACCGCAGGTTATGATCTTAACAACTACAATAGCTTTACTACAACCCTCCGCTTAAATAAAGGCGGGTTTAATAGCAGCGGTAGTTCACAAAGTACACAAGTAGGCTATCTTGACCCTACTCAAAACGGCATATATACCGGTACAACAAGTTCGCACAACTCGTTTGGCGGGTTTGACTGGAGTGCAGATTATACCCACAAGTTTAAGAAAGAAGGCCACGAGTTAACCTTCTCTGGCCAATGGAGCCACAGCACGGTTAATACCGACTATTTGAACCTTTATCAAAACACTAATCTTAAGCCTAACCAAAAAGGCAGTAACGATGGTAAAAACAATGAGTATACTTTCCAGGCCGATTATACCTTGCCTGTAACTAAAGCATTTAAGTTTGAAGCCGGTGGTAAAACTATTTTAAGAAGGCTTAACAGTGATTATGAGATTTACCAGGATCCTAATTACTCTGGTAACTTTGTTTATGACAACCTTAACTCCAACCTGTACGACTATAACCAAAATGTAGTTGCCGGTTACAGTGTGGCAACCCTTACCTTGCCAAAAGGTTATTCTGTAATTGCAGGTGCACGTTTAGAGAATACTGATATTAAAGGCGACCCAACAAGCGGCAATAACCAGTTAAACCTGCTACCGTTTACACAAAACTATAGCACCTTTATACCAAGCTTTACCATACAAAAAGCGCTTACGGCAACTTCTACCCTGAAACTTAGCTACAGTAAACGTATACAACGCCCAAGCTTAACTTACCTTAACCCGTTTGTTAACAAGGCTAACTTCCAGAGCCAGACAGAGGGTAACCCAACGTTGGCTCCCGAGATTTCGCAAACTGTGGAGTTAAACTATAACACCTTTATCGGCTCGTCAATTATCAACGCATCTGTTTATTACAAACACACTGCGGATATGATTGAGAATATTGCTGCCTCTATTAAAGATGTTAACCCATCAACTGCCGATTCTATCGATGTTACGCGCAGTACTTACAGAAACGTTGGTGTAAACAACTCGTGGGGTGCCAGTATTTTTGGTTCGGTAAACCCTATTAAAGCAATCACATTACGTGGTAGTGTTAATGCCTACACTTACAACCCAACTCCATATCCATTGTATGAGGCCGCATTTACGCAAACCGGCACTTATATTCAATACACAGCTTTCGTGAGTGTATCGGCAGATTTAGGTAAGGGTTACATTGCAGAGGGCTTTGGTTTTACCAACTCACCTCGCCGTACCATACAGGGTACCAGCCCAACATTTAGCATGTATGCATTTGGTGCTAAAAAACAGATCTGGAATAAAAAGGCTTCAATCGGTGTTAACACGGTTACGCCCTTCAGTAAATATAAATACTTTAAACAAGATATCTCGAGCCCTGGCTTTGCGCAAACCAGCAGCACAGCGTTTCCGTTCCGTTCGTTCGGTGTAACGTTTAGCTACAACTTTGGTAAAGTAAGCTTTGCTTCTGACAAGAAAAAAATCAACAATGACGATATTAAACAAGACGACCAAAACGGTGGCGGAGGCGGTGTGCCAAGCGGCCGAGGCGGTGGCCGATAATAATATCATTTATAAATGTGCAGAAGCCATCCCGACAAGTCGGGATGGCTTTTTTGTTATAAGCCGTATATTTGCCCCATATTATTATGAAGATCACCCTGCTCACCGTCGGAAAAACAGAAGATGCTTATTTGAAAGATGGCATTGATAAATACATTAAACGACTGAAGCACTATATCAAGCTGGATATTATTGATCTGCCAGAGCTAAAAAACACCAAAGCCTTAACCACAGATCAGCAAAAAACTAAAGAGGCTGAGCTAATTTTAAAGAAGCTTACCAATACCGATTATGTAATTTTGCTTGATGAAAAAGGCATGGAATTGACCTCGCAGCAATTCTCAGCCTATCTTGACAAAAAAGCAATTGGCTCGGTGCAAAACCTGGTGTTTATTATTGGGGGACCGTATGGCTTTGATCAATCTGTTTATGCACGTGCTAATGATAAGCAGTCACTCTCGCGCATGACGTTTTCGCACCAAATGGTCAGGTTATTCTTTATAGAACAACTCTATCGTGCATATACCATCATGAAGGGCGAGCCTTACCATCACGAATAACATTAAAATGCGTTGTTTTTGAGGCATGTAATCTAATTTTTATAATTGCCTCTGCAGATTTATAAGTAGTTTTGCGCCATGGCACACGACCACGGACATTCTCATGACCACGACCACTCACACGGGTTTGGACATCATCACGATCACGCTCCAAAGCTCGATCATTTAAATAAAGCATTTATTTGGGGCATCGTCCTTAATTCGGCATTTGTAATTATCGAAGTTATTGTGGGCTTTATGCAAGGCTCTCTTTCCTTACTTACCGATGCAGGCCATAACCTGAGCGATGTAGCCAGTTTAGCCCTGGCTTTATTAGCTTTTAAACTTACCAAGGTTAGCGCAAATAATAAATACACCTATGGCTACAAACGCTCTACCATTATGGTATCGCTATTTAATGCCATTATCCTGTTGGTATCAATCGGCTTTATTGTTTACGAAGCCGTTATCCGCTTTACGCACCCTCACCCATTAGAGGGCGGCACCATTGCCTGGGTTGCGCTGATTGGTATTGGTGTTAATGGTTTCACCGCTTACTTATTTGTACAGGATAAAGACAAAGATATTAATGTTAAAGGAGCTTATCTGCACATGGCCATGGATGCCATTGTATCATTAGGCGTAGTGATATCGGGTGTTATCATTTACTTTACCCATTGGTATGTGATAGATAGTATTGTAAGCTTAATTATCGCTGTAATTATACTTGGCGGTACATGGGGCCTATTAAAGCATAGTATACGTTTAGAGATGGATGGCGTGCCTGCCGAAATGGACCTTACCAAGATCAGACAGGAGCTGATGAAAGCAAAAGGGATAGTTGACGTACACCACATCCACGTTTGGGCGCTGAGCACTACCGAAAATGCGCTTACGGCTCATATTGTGATTAACCCCGATGATATGTCGCTATTTGATAAGATCAAGCATGATCTGCGCCACAGGCTGGAGCATTTAGATATTACCCACTGCACATTCGAAGCCGAATTTGTTGACGAAAAATGTCCACAACAGGATTGTTAATATTTCGGCTACTCGATTTCGGATTTAAAATCCTTAACCGAACATGAAAATCATAAAACAAAGGGGCGATGAAATAATTTCATCGCCCCTTTTATCTTTAGATAAATCCGAAATCGAAAATCCTAATTCCGAAATTATTTAGCTTCTTCTTCAGCCGGTTCTGCTGGTGCAGCTGGCTCTTCGTTAAACTCTGGTCTTTCTTTAAGCAGGTGGAACCAGGTTAATACTTTCTTAATGTCAGAGCTATAAACACGTTGTTCGTCGTGGTCTGGCGCTATTTCATAAAAGTATTCGCGTAATTTCTTGCCGTCAGCCTTAGCGTCAGGAGCTTCGGTTGCAGATGCTTTCATGGTGTTTAAAACATCTGTGAGCTTAATATCTTCGTCTGTACCAAAAATGGTGATCTCGTCTAAAGCGGCTAATTTGGCTGTAGAAACGTTAACTACTAATTTGGTTTTCTGCGCATCAAGGCTTTCTAAAATAAAGCCGGTTTTATTTTGGACCAAAGCCTTCCACAATCCTGGCTTGCCCGATACAGCTACTATTCCGTGTAAATTCATGTCTCTCTTTAGTTGTGAGTTGTGAGTTAGTGAGTTGTGAATGGTTAGGAACTACTCGCTAACCCACAACTCACTAACTCACCACTAATTTTTATTCTTCAATTACTTCGATGCCGGTGATTTTGTCGCCCTGACGGATAGCGTCAACCACGTCAACGTTTTCTACCACTTTACCAAAAACCGTGTGGTTACGGTCTAAGTGTGCAGTATTATCGCGGCTATGGCAGATAAAAAACTGAGAGCTACCGGTGTTGCGGCCAGCATGTGCCATTGATAACACACCACGATCGTGGTATTGGTTACCGCCGGTTAACTCGCAATCAATTCTGGTACCAGAGCCACCTGCACCTGTACCGGTTGGGTCGCCACCCTGGATAACGAAGTTAGGAATCACACGGTGAAAAGTTACACCATCGTAAAATCCTGATTTTGCTAAACCTAAAAAGTTAGCTACCGTATTTGGTGCGTCCTGATCGTAGAATTGAACGGTCATGTCGCCCTTTTCTGTTTTGATTATTGCTTTGCTCATTTTTTTCTATTTTATAGAGGATTGCAAAGGTAACAATTTGATTTTGATGTGCGAATATGCAGTTCTGCATACTTGTGCATTAAACTATTCGTTACATTTGAGAATAGCCAACACGACAAATCGGAATATGTTTGTAAAACGCATTAAAGTCTTTTTATCTTTTGTCCTCATTCTATCCTCCATCGTTTGCCGTGCTGCATCCATTTTAATCCCCATGGATGAGGTGCAGAAAGATCATCTAAAATCATACGGTATCGCTTTCTGGGTATTAAAAAACAACCAGGAGGTTGACTGGCTGCTTAACTACCGCGGTGGCAGTTTTATGATGCCTTATAGTAAAGCGGTAGAAGATGAATGTAAAGTTCGTGGTGTAAGTTTTGAGGTTTTGGCCGATGCAAAAGTCAGCGTCATATTGAACGAAATTAGTGATCCATCTGTAAATATGGATATGGTGAAGCTAGAGAAAGCCCCTAAAATGGCCGTGTATTCGCCCAAAAACAAATTGCCCTGGGATGATGCGGTTACTTTGGTTTTAAAATATGCCGAAATCCCTTATGATGTTGTTTACGACGAAGAAGTAATTAAAGGAGATCTGCCCAAGTACGATTGGCTACACCTGCACCACGAAGACTTTACCGGCCAGTACAGTAAGTTTTACGGTGCATTTAGATATGCATCCTGGTATGTAGATGATGTAAAAGGGCAAGAGGCATTGGCGCACAAACTAGGCTTTAAAAAGGTATCGCAAATGAAACTGGCAGTTGCCCAGCACATCCGTGATTTCTGTGCAGGCGGCGGCTTTCTGTTTGCCATGTGCTCTGGTACCGATACTTTCGACATAGCCCTGGCTGCTGCCAATACAGATATTTGTGAGGCCATGTTCGACGGCGACCCTGCCGACCCACAGGCGCAAAGCAAGCTGGATTTTACCCAAACTTTCGCCTTTAAAAACTTTACGCTCGATCAAAACCCAACATCGCACTCATTTAGCAACATAGATGTAACCCCTACCCGGCAGGTTGATCGCACCAATGATTTTTTCACGCTGTTTGATTTCTCAGCTAAGTGGGATGTTGTACCAAGTATGCTTACCCAAGATCACGACAAAGTGATTAAAGGCTTTATGGGACTGACCACGGCGTTCAATAAAAACATGCTTAAGCCTGGCGTCACCGTAATGGGCGAAATGAAAACTGCCAACGAAGCACGCTACATCCACGGCGAATACGGCAAAGGCCAATGGACGTTTTACGGCGGCCACGATCCCGAAGATTACCAGCACGCCGTAGGAGACCCGCCAACAGATTTGAAGTTGCACCCCAACTCAGCAGGGTATCGCTTGATTCTGAATAATGTGTTGTTCCCTGCGGCGAAGAAAAAGAAACAGAAAACATAGTAGAAAATAGACAAGAGACAAGATCTAAGCATTGTAATGATACACTTTCCTATTTTGTCATATTGAGCGGCAGCTAAATATCTTCTGCTCCATGCTTGTATTAGCGCAAAAGATTCCTCAATACGTTCAGAATGAAAAGTTAATCTTAGAAGGAAGTCTTGTTTCTTGGCTCTTGATTCTAATTATAGAACGTCCAGCTTACACCAAACTTTAATTGGTGGTTATACATGGGGTATCTGTTTACGGTGTAAAAACCCTGACTAAATAAGCCCTGGTTAGCGTAATCATACTGCACAAACAGATTGGTGCGGAACAGTGTACCTTTAGCAAATACCGAAGCAATTGGGTAAGAAGTAAACTTAAGATCGGGGCCATTATAGAATTGGCCCAGGCCTACTGCATAAGACGGCGCTGTATAAGGCGTATTATAGCGCACATTGATACCGATATTAGAATTTAGCACATTGAACAACAATTTGGCATAATACAAGCTGGTGTAAGTATAAACCTCGGGCGTGCGCATGATGCTTTGATTATCGGTTTTCTGATAAACGATGTAGTTATCAAAGTGCCATCTACGCCATATTAAATTTTTACCTAAGCTTACTTTTAACAAACTGATAGGCGCGCTGGCTTGCATCGGGGTTGCGTCTATACCACCGGGCTGTGATCCAAAATAGAGGTAATCGTTTATTAAAAAGTATTCGGCTTTAAAATCAAGCTTCACTGTATTGTTAATGTAGTGAAAAGATAAACTAGTAGTTTTTTGATTATTAAACTTATACCCCGTAAATATATAATGATTTGAGATCCAGTTGGTATAAACAAATGGCGCCTTATTGCTCTGGGAATAGGCCTCCAGGATAATACGCCCTGCTTTGTTACTGCCTGCAAGGTTTACCTTTACATCGTACAAAAAATCACCAAAATTATAGCCCTCGGCCACCTGTTGAAAGTCGGCATCCAAGCCAACTTTATCACTAAACCTGTAACCTAATTTTGCCTTCAGTGTAGCATTTTGGAAATTACCATCAGCCTTCTGTACAGCCTGTGTAATTTTGGTTCCGAAACTGTTAATTACAGAGTCTAGCACATTCTGGGTGTAATGATAAAAATCGTACGACAGGCCCAAGTCTACCTTAAGCTCATTTTTAACAAAGCTGCTCGATTTGCCCCTTAAATAAAATGAATAGGTAAACTCATTTTGTAAATGCTGTATCAATAAAGAATCGCGCGAGTTATGCGAGTTGAAGTAATAATCAGGAAACACCCGGTAAGTATCAGCATCGTTCTGCAAAAACTTATACTGTTGTGTACCGTAATAAAATGTATGCGATACCCTGTTAGTCGGTAATACTTTAGAGGTATCCGAACCTTTACGCATGTTATCTATGCGCCCCAGGTAATAAAACTGCTTTATATAAATACCTTTAGTTATCCAGGCGGTTGAAGAGCCGTTTAATTTCACGGCATCAGTACTGCTTCCGCTAATACTTTGCGAACCGGTTACAAATATGCTATCGTTAACAAGGCCGCCGCTTTCCTGAGCTTTCAGCGTGTTAAACAGCACATTGGCCAGCATATTATATCGCTTGTTTTTAGATTCGTACCAACTAAAAATACCGGCGTTAATATCACTTACATTCTGACGCAGATAATAACCTTTAGAACCTATGGTATTAAACATTAAGCCTAAATTCCAATTAGGTTTAATATTTTGTGTGTGTACTAATTTAAATATTTGCTCGGCTCCTCCGCCGGTAAACAAGCTTAGGTTGGTATAAGCCACCCTTGCCCGGTAATACTGTACATCTGCCGGGGTTAACAAATACGGATCAAGCGTGTGCAGCCCAACATCAAACCCAACACTCTTAATAGGTTCATAAAGCAATGAGCGTTGCGGTAACCCCGTAACACCTAAGCTAATGCGTGGGCTTCTGGGTTGGTTTAATGGGCTTTCATTCTCAAAATTAACCAAGCCGGTATCTAAAGCAAATACCTGTGTGCTATCTAACAATAAATGCTCGCTGGTTACTTTAACAAACTTTGAGCTAAAAATTACAGTATCCTTTTTATGATCCTCCTTTTTACGCAGGGTATCCATCATTTGCTCATCTGTTAATTTCTTAACAGGAGCCCTAACGGTATCGCGCATATAGTTAGGCTGTTGCTGTTGCCCCGGATAAGATGATGGGTAGGAATTAACCTGTGCCATTACCGATGCCGTTTGCAGGCATATCAGCAGTACTAGAAAATATTTCAGCTTGTTAAGCATCAAGGCCGGCAATCAATTCTTTAAGTATTTTTGTCATTTTGGGTTCGGCCTCGTGTGCAACGGCCAATATATCATCAATAGAAACCGGCTTTAAAGTTTCGGGGAAACCTTCGTCAGTTAATACAGATACCGCAAAAACAGGCAAACCTAAATGGTTTGCAGCAATTACCTCTGGTACGGTGCTCATGCCAACGGCATCGCCGCCAATAATGCGCAAGTATCTGTACTCTGCACGGGTTTCTAAACTCGGACCGGTTACGGCTACATAAACGCCTTTGTGGCAGGTTATATTATTGGCTGCTGCAATACTAAGTGCCTTTTCTATCAGGTTTAATTTGTAGGGCTCGCTCATATCCGGGAAACGCGGCCCCAGTTCATCTTCATTAGCGCCAATCAGCGGATTATGCGGCTGCAAATTAATATGATCATGAATAATCATCAAATCACCTTTTTTGTAATCAGGATTTAAGGCACCACTTGCATTTGATACAAAAAGGGTTTTAATACCCAGCCATTTCATTACCCTAACCGGGAAAATAATTTGCTGCATGTTATAACCTTCGTAATAGTGCAAACGGCCTTGCATGGCCACTACCTTTTTACCAGACAATGTTCCGAAGATCAATTTACCCGAGTGAAACTCTAAGGTAGAGATTGGAAAATCTGGAATATTGGCATATAATAATTGCTTCTCTACTTCAATTTCGTTAACCAAGCCACCTAAGCCGGTGCCAAGTATAATACCTATTTCTGGCTCAAAATCGCCAATACGGTTTTTAATGTACGCTGCTGTGCGTTCTATATTTTCTAACATAATCTGTTATCTGTTGATCAAATTGTTGTTGTCCGTTATTAAGAAACCTGATACTGATAGGTATCACCAATATTTGCAGCTTGCTTAATAGCGGCAGCAGTTCGGGTTGATTTAAACGTTCGGCATCCTTTTCTGTTGTAATCACCACCTTATTTAAGGTTGGCTCTGCCGAAAATTCATCAGCAAGTTTAGTAATATTTTTTAAGCTGAACCTGTGATGATCAGGATAATTGTGATGAATTATATGATTGCTGATCTCTTGCAAATATTGCTTTAATGGTGCTGCACCGGCAATGCCGGTAAGCAAAAAGATCCGGGTATCGGTATTTAATTCAATGTTGGCATGCCCACCATTCAAAACTTTTAAAGCTAGGTAATTAATTGATGTAAAAAACAATTGCTGATATGGATACAGTCTAAGCTTGCAATTAACCCAAGCTTGCTCATCTGCTGATAATTGCTCAGGGCATTTACTTACCACAATGATATCAGCCCTCATTTTACCGCTAAATGGTTCGCGCAAATCTCCGGCCGGAAGCAGAAAGTTAGGCTCATTCAGCTTTTTATAATCGAACAACAAAATGCTTAACCCCGGTTTAACTGCCCGGTGTTGATAAGCATCATCCAAAACAATAACTTCATAATTATCTTTTAGTTGATTGATGCCATTAACCCTATCCTCGCAAACAGCAACCGTAACATCCGGAAACTTGTGTTTAAACTGCGCCGGTTCGTCGCCAATATCAACAGCGGTACTTGAATTATCAGCAAGTAAAAACCCTTTTGTATTACGGCCATAACCACGGCTTAAGGTGGCCAGTTTATAGTCGGCCTTTAACAGCCTGACTAAGTATTCTGTCATGGGCGATTTACCTGCCCCGCCAACTGCCAGGTTCCCTACCGATATTACCGGCAAATCAAAAGCTGTACTTTTAAACCAGCCCACATCATAACACCAGTTGCGAATAACCACAACCAAAGCGTATAGCAATGAAAAGGGCAATAAAAGCCAGCGCAGTTTCTTCATCTGTTTTAGAACCTGTAAAGATAAGGGAAAGAATTAATGTTACGCTAATTCATTGTGAAGGTGCTTTGCCCTTAATACAAATCCGTTTTTCATTAGGGAGGGTTTTGTTATCATGAATCGTCAGTGGATGTACTTTCTGTTTTTCGCTTGTGTTTATTTTTTCATGCTCAAGAGGGCTACGCCGTATTCTCTCAAAAAAGAAAGTACCAAAGAAAAAAGTCGCAGCCGGGTTCTGTTGCTATGAAAGTGCAATGGTTGGGCAGTGACATTACTACAGCAACATTACCAATGCTGCCTAGAGGAGGTTATTAAGGGGCTGTAGTGGGTTTGGATAGGAAGGATTAACCGCGCGCGCAGTGGCCAGACAGAAACGCGGGCCATACGCAGGCTTAGTGCGCAGAAGCATTTTTCTACCTTGAGTTATTCACTCGTTAATTGTTTTTTAAGGTGTTCATGAGGTCGCTGCGCTTAGTATTGGCTACTTTGGGATCAAGCCAAAAGTAGCTAGCCCCCTGTGGCAATGAGCAGACTGACGATAATCAATAGCAAAAACCTTTTAATAAGACACTAACGTTAATCATAGCACCAACCCTCTGTACAATTTGCGATTGCTTCGTTCCTAGCAATAATGTATTGCTGGAGTAGAATTACCCATTAAGCCTCTTCAATAAGTTTTTGTATTTTACAGCATGAAACACTTTCTCTGTTATATCCTCCTCTTACTATTCTCTATCCCAACCATCGCACAAACCGATAAAAACCTAACCGCCCAAATACAGGAAGCTGTTAAAGGATTCAATGGCAACCTGGGCGTTTATGTGCATAATTTAAAAACCGGAAAAACGGCTGCTATAAATGCAGATAGCATCTATCCTACTGCCAGTATGATTAAAACTGCCATCCAATGCGGCGTAATGGATAAAATAGAAAAGGGCGAATTAAAGTATAACCAAAAGCTGGTTTACCGCGACTCATTATTGTATGCCGGTGAAGACATATTGGGATCTTTTAAAAATGGCGATACTATTCAGTTGAGTAAAGTTGCTATGCTGATGATCACCATGAGCGATAACACCGCCAGCTTATGGCTGCAAAAATTGGTCGGCGGCGAATACATTAACAATTGGCTACAGCAAAACGGGTTCAAGGTATTCCGCGTTAACTCGAGAACATCAGGACGGGAAGCAGAAAAGAAGGTTTATGGCTGGGGCATGAGCACACCGTTTGAAATGTGCAAATTGTTTACCATAATAAGTGAGGGAAAAGCGATAAGCGAGGCCGCAAGCGAACGCATGATGAGGAACCTAAGCCGTATTTATTGGGATGAAAATGCGCTATCGCAGATACCTCCGTATATACATGCAGCTTCTAAACAAGGTGCGGTTGACGAAGCCCGATCTGAAACCGTGTTGGTAAACGCTCCGCACGGCGATTATGTATTCTGTATAATGACCAATAACATTAAAGACCAACGCTGGACTCCGGATAATGAAGCCGACCAAATGATCAGAAAAATATCAGCCCTGTTATGGCATTATTACGAACCCGGCAGCAAGTGGAAACCAACTGCAGGTATAGATAAATTTATGAAAAACGAATAGATATTATCATTCTCTTTCCTCAAAAGTTAACTTATTTCCTACCGGATCAATCACCGTCATATTGATGGCCGATGGGTCCCATTCGGGGATATCTAGTCCGGGGCGGTTATACTTATAATATGGATTAGTAAGGCTTTTATGATATTCACGCAGGCCTTTAAAGTTGAGTATCCGCACCCTGCCATTGGGCGAACCATCACCATGGTGCTCCGAAAGATTCAGTATAATTTCGGCTTTTGATACCTGCATAAAAACCGGCGCATTTTCTTCGAACCGGTGTTCCCAGTCTATTTTAAAACCAAGCCAGTTTACATAAAACTCGATGGTTTTATCATAATCATAAATGCGGAGGACGGGGATTATTGTTGACATGGTAGCAAGGGTTTATCTATCAAACTTATCAAATATTGCAATAACATAATCGGAAATTACCCGTTTACTCAAAATTACGATTGTGAAACAAAATACCGAAACACAAGCCTTATCTTTGCAGGCAACAAATAATCATATATGTTAAAAGGATTTTTTAATGTACCCGCGCCTATTAATGAGCCGGTTTTAAACTACGGCCCGCGCAGTGTTGAGCGTGCCGCTTTAACAGCTGCTTTACAAGAAGGACGTGCCAAACAGATAGATATACCGATGTACATCGGCAACGAGCAGGTTCGCACCGGCAAAACGCTGGAAATACGCCCACCTCATGACCATAAACACTTATTAGCCACCTACCACGAAGGTGGTGCTGAGCATGTGCATGCTGCCATTAAAGCTGCCCTTGATGCTAAAGACGCTTGGGAAAATATGCCGTGGGAAGATCGCGCTGCGATTTTCTTAAAAGCTGCCGATCTATTAGCAGGCCCTTACCGTGCTAAAATTAATGCGGCAACTATGCTGGGACAATCTAAAAATGCTTACCAGGCCGAAATTGATGCGGCTTGTGAGTTTATAGATTTCCTGCGTTTTAATGTTCATTACATGACCGAGATCTACGCCCAGCAGCCAACAAGCGGCAAAGGCATCTGGAACCGTGTCGAGTTTCGCCCGTTAGAGGGTTTTATATTTGCTATTACCCCGTTCAACTTTACCGCTATTGCCGGTAACTTATGCGCTTCGGCGGCTATGATGGGTAACGTTGTTGTTTGGAAGCCTGCCCCTACACAGATCTATGCGGCTAACGTTATTATGGAAATTTTCATCGAAGCGGGTTTACCTGCAGGTGTAATTAACCTGATTTTTACAGATGGCCCGGTTGCAGGTGATATCATCTTTAGTCACCCTGATTTTGCTGGCTTACACTTTACCGGTTCAACCGGTGTATTCCAAAACCTTTGGAAAACCATCGGTACCAACATCCACCTGTACAAAACGTACCCGCGTATTGTGGGCGAAACGGGCGGTAAAGATTTTGTGCTTGCTCACCCAAGCGCCGATGTTGACGTATTAAACGTTGCCTTGCTACGAGGCGCTTTTGAATACCAGGGACAAAAATGTTCTGCCGCTTCACGTGCATACATCCCTAAATCGCTTTGGCCTGCATTAAAAGAAAAACTACAAGCAGAGATGGCTACTTTTAAAGTTGGCCCGGTTGAAGATTTCGAAAACTTTATCAATGCCGTAATCGACGAGCGATCATTTGATAAACTGGCTAAATATATCGATGCTGCCGTAGCAGATCCTAACGTTGAAGTTGTTGCCGGTGGTACTTACGATAAATCACAAGGCTGGTTCATCAACCCAACCGTTTTAAAGGTTGAAGATCCTTATTACGTAACCATGTCCGATGAACTATTCGGACCGGTACTAACTTTGTTTGTTTATGACGATGCTGAGTTTAGCAACGTAATGGACATCATCGACAATACATCTAAATACGCGCTTACTGGTTCAATCATTTCGCAAGATCGTTACGCCATTGCCGAGGCAACTCATCGCCTACGCAATGCAGCTGGTAACTTTTACGTAAATGATAAACCTACAGGTGCAGTAGTTGGTCAGCAGCCATTTGGCGGTGCCCGCGGTTCTGGTACTAATGATAAAGCAGGTTCAATGCAAAACTTATTGCGTTGGGTTTCTCCACGCACTATCAAAGAAACCTTCGATCCACCTAAGGATTACAGGTACGCTTTTTTGAATAAAGAACTGTAAGGTTAGAGACAAGAAACAATAGCCAGGAAACAAGATTCTGGCATAAAAAGAAAGCACAAAGGCGTCAATTAATATTGATGCCTTTGTGCTTTATAATACTATGTCATTGCGAGGTACGATCTGCATCGTTACGAGATTGCTTCGTACCTCGCAATGACAAATTTGTGATCTTGGTTCTTGTATCTTGCTTCTAACCTGAGTTATTCAAACTTAAAAACCCCACCCAAATGCTCATCATTAGAAGCACTTACTTTTAGATCTGTAATAAAACCGGTGCTTAGGCTGTAAACCCAACCATGTACACTTAACTCATGATCATTTTTCCAGGCGTTTTGGATGATGGAAGTTTTGCACAGGTTGTAAACACCTTCTATCACATTAAATTCAACCAGGCGATCAGCACGTTTGCCTTCATCTTCTATAATGTCAAGTTCGTCGGCGTGGATACGGTATACATCTTTAATATGGCGTAACCAATTGTCAATCAATCCAAATTGTTTATGGCTCATGGCGGCGGCTACACCACCGCAACCGTAGTGGCCGGTTACAATTACATGTTTTACCTGTAATACATTAACAGCATAATCCAGCACCGATAGCATATTCATATCCGAATGCACAACCACGTTGGCAATGTTACGGTGTACAAATATTTCGCCCGGGTTAGTGTTAGTTATCTGATTGGCGGGTACGCGGCTATCGGCGCAGCCAATCCATAGTATCGGCGGTTTTTGCCCGCTGGCCAGTTTATTGAAATAATCGGGATCTTCTTGCAACGTCTCCGCAACAAATTGTTTATTGCCCTCTAATAATGATTCGTAGCTGATGTGGCTGGTGTCGTGAGCGTGGTGTTTTGTAATTTTTGCGCACATAATTTTAATAGGTTAAGATGTATGGCGGTCTGCCTTCCGGCCAAGCAAAAAGCGATCTAGCTTATGCAGGGCAATGGGGGTAAGATCGTAATACAAGATAGTAATTAGTATAAGGGGGATAAAATAAAATACTGCAAAATTATAAAGATCGAAGAAATAACCGCCTACCACTCCGCCCAAAAAATAGAAAGCTAGTATGGTTACACGTATGATGATCTTATTTTTAACAACAAGCGTTTTCTCTGTTCGCGGATGGAGCCACTCAGATACTTCGCCACCCAAATCTGTAAACAAACCCGTAAGGTGTGACGTTTTGATTAAGCCTCCCGAAACGATAGAAACCAAACTATTCTGCAGGCCGATAGCAAAGAGCAGTGCCGCTATAATCAACTCGCGCTCCAGTTTATTTTCGTTATAAAAGTTATTGCCGTAAATGGCTACGCCTACCAGGATCACAATTTCGAGCATAACCGGTGTGGCATGCGCACGGTAAATACTCTTATGCTCCAGCGAGCGGATAATAAAGTTGGCAGTAAATGCCCCCATAAAAAACATGAAGAGCCAGATCATAAAAACGGCAATCTCCCTTAAATTCTGCTGCACAAAATGATTAGCCAAATTGGCCACGTGCCCGGTAATGTTAGATGTAAAGGCTAAGAAAGCAACCATCCCCGCTACGTTAATTACCCCCGATACAAAAGCGGTAGAGGATGCCAGCATTAAATTTTCACGAAGTGATCTGTCGTCTTTTGATTGCTTGAGCATAAATGGTTATTGCTTATGCAAAGTAAACAAAAAAAAATTCCCGACCCACTACTGAGGGCCGGGAGCTAAAAAACTATTAAAAACTGACTAGTGATGAATTAGTCATACCCTTTAATGCGCAGCAGCCTGCGCATCATTAAGCTCATACATATAACCCAGGTTTTGGGCACCTGTATTGCTTACCTTTAAATCTTTAACTAAACCGGTACCCAGGTCAATTACCCAACCGTGTACCTCCAAATCGGCACGTGCGCCCCAGGCGTTTTGCACGATGGTAGTTTTGCATAAGTTATAAACTTGCTCTACTACGTTCAATTCAACCAGGCGGTTAAGCTTAGCGGTTTCGTCGGTAATACGGTCCAACTCGTGGCTGTGCAGGCGGTAAACATCTTTAATGTTACGCAACCAGTTATCTATTAAGCCAAACTGTTTATGGCTCATTGCGGCAGCAACACCACCACAACCATAATGGCCGGCTACAATTACATGCTTTACCTTTAATACGTTTACGGCATAATCCAGCACGCTCAGCATGTTCATATCAGAGTGCACACAAACGTTGGCAATGTTACGGTGTACAAACACTTCGCCTGGTTTGGTGCCAGTTACCTCGTTGGCAGGCACACGGCTGTCTGAACAACCAATCCACAATACCTCGGGGCTTTGTCCTTTAGCCAGGGTTTGGAAGTATTCGGGATCGTCTTTTAAACGGCGTTCAACCCATTCGGCATTGCCTTTTAATAATGAATCGTAGCTGCTTTTTTGAACTAATTTTATGTTGTTGGCATCAATAGCCGGTTTGTTTTCTTTGGTTTGATTTTCTTTTACTAACATGATCTTATGTTTTTTTAGTTAGACTGAAACTTTAATTCTTGTAATTTTGGCACATCGTATCGGTCCTTAATATCAACTAATGACACGATGATGCCCTTGGTATAAGCATTATGCTTATAGTTATGGATGATCTCTAACACATCCGGGTCGATATAGCGGGAGTTAGATCCATCGATATACACTTCACTCTCTTTAGGTAAACTGGTTAGCGTTACCTGTATAGCGGCTTTATTTAAAAACGACACCTCTTCGGCCAGTTGAATACGGATCACTTTTTTGTCACCATCTTTAACAATGTGGTAGAAGTATGGGTTACGCAAATTGGTACGCAGAATGTAGAAGATACCGATCATCATACCGATACCTACGCCAATCAGCAGATCCGTCAACACAACCGCCAGTATAGTTACCGCAAACGGAATAAACTGGTTTAAGCCCTGGTGCCACATGTGTTTAAACAGTGCAGGCTTAGCTAATTTAAAACCTGTAGTTAACAGGATAGCGGCCAAACACGAAAGCGGGATATAGTTAATCAGCGCCGGGATAAACAGCAGTGCTAATAGCAACATCACACCGTGTGTAATGGCGCTTACCTTGGTACGCGCGCCAGCATTTACGTTGGCAGATGAACGTACGATAACCGCTGTCATTGGTAAACCGCCTAACAATCCGCTAACTATATTACCAAAACCTTGTGCCATCAGCTCGCGGTTGGTTGGCGAGATCCGTTTTATCGGGTCTATCTTATCCACCGCCTCTAAACTCAACAGGGTTTCTAAACTCGCTACCACGGCAATAGTAAAGGCCGAAATCCATACGCCTTTATTACCGATAGCGCTAAAGTTTGGTGATTTAAACAGACCGAAAAATTCGCCGGCGCTACCTACCACCGGGATGTGTACAAATTGTTTATCGCGCAAGGCAAGGCCGCTGTGGGCAAACAACAGGCTTAAGCTAACACCTGCCAAAACCACCATTAAAGGGGCAGGCACGGTAGCCAGCTTTTTAAAACGAGGCCAGTAGATCATCAGCAGCAATGATACTGCCGCAATAATTACCGCGCCAAAGTTTATCTTATTGATAGCCCTTGCAATACCAGAGAAGGTATTGTTGGCATCCACCTGTAAAAAGCCTTCATCCCCCTCAAAATCTGCATCGTACCCAACAGCATGCGGAAACTGTTTCATGATCAGGATAATACCTATTGCCGCCAGCATGCCTTCAATAACCGCCGAAGGAAAATAGTTGGCAATAGTACCTGCCTTAACTAAACCGAGTAGCATCTGGAAAACGCCAGCAATAACGAGTGCCAGCAAAAAGGTTTCGTACGAGCCTAAACCCGTTATTGCATTTAACACAATAACAGTTAAACCCGCGGCAGGCCCCGCCACACTTAATTGTGAACCGCTGAAAGTACCGACCACGATACCGCCGATAATACCCGTAAGTACGCCGGCAAACAATGGCGCACCGCTGGCTAACGCGATACCCAGGCACAGCGGCAAAGCCACTAAGAACACAACAAGGCTGGCCGGAAGATCCTTTTTTAAATTTTTAGGCAGAAAATATTTTTTGAGGTTGAGATCGCCCGCAGCAAACCCACCTTGCTTAATTTGCATGGTATTGAGAGATTAAGTTTTAATTGAATAAGTTGATTGATTCCGGGCGCAACAAGGCACAATAAAGTCCAAAGACAATTAGCCTGATCTTAAAAAAGACAGGTATACCATTGCTGCTCCCGGTATATCGGGATTAAATTCAATTAAGCGTTGGGAGGCGGGGTAGGTACCACAGGGTGATATACCTGGGTATAAAGCGATTTCTCTAACCGGTGCAGTATGTTGATTTCTACCACAAGCGGTTTGTAATCGTGAATGGCGAAGGTAAAATCTTCATCAAAAAACTTCTTTTCTTTTAAAGTTCCTTTTTCAGGGTCTTCTTTGTCGTTTTTCGATTCAAGCTCCAACTGGGTAATTACAGCGTTGACTGTTTTGTTGTTAAGACTCATAAATACAGGCGCAACCGATATAAACATCTTCGTCATGAAGATGCCCATAAACATGATGCATAAGCCTAATTTAAAATCTCGCAGTTTCATAGCTCTAGGGCAAATATACAAAAAACATGCTACAGTGTATTTAAATAGATAATTGGTGAGTCATTTTTGGAATATGATTATCACTAATCCATGTACACAAAACAATTAAGGTCGAATAAATAATTCTACAGCAAGATTATCATCTGATAATTTTTTTATGTCATTTTCAAGTCATCTTGGGTTTTTGATTCTATTTTCGGGGTCGTAAACAAAACATTTTAAATTATTACAATTAGGATGATTTCTATAATGAGCAACGTCCAATATAAGTTGTTCTCCAACATTTTTATCAGCTAATCTCTCCCTCGTTTTCTTAACTTCGATAACAATATTTTCATTTTTCAGGAGAAAGTCCATTCTTGTAGAACTTCCACCGTAAGAAGGAGTATATTCCTCCTCCCTTACATCTTTGAAATGTAGTTTCAAAATACTGTGCAGTAAATCTTGGACATCATATTCGTCTGAAATCTCTATCGTGGGGCGAGAATTATGTCTATTTTTCAGTTGATTGCAAAAGCTGTGAAAATTATTAAAAATATCATTCAATACATTCTCGACATAATTCAAATCCCCATCTGAAACTTTTAAAGTGGTCTTAATTTCCACTTGCCTTAAAATTCTATCTGCTAATTCCTCAAAACTTTTTATTGAAAAAGCCTTAGTAAACATTGATATAACATATCCAGTTGCAGCTATATGAGGTGGTGTTTCAATACCTCTACTTAAAATAGAGTAATCATATATTGGGATTTGATTTGGCTGCTTTAATTTAGAATAATCCGATGGTTCCATTCCCCACTTAAATTTCTCAATGGATTTTAAAAGTTCATTTTCATTATTAAAATTTTCTTGATCTCTTATTAACGACAGCTCCGTAACTAATTGCTGTTTAAATTTCTTAAATGGCGCCAGCTTTTCATTTATTTCTTTGTCGACTTTAATAACATTAAACCCACATCTTTTCTCAATTATGTTATAAAAGTACTTTATATCAGCTTGAAAATAATTACCTCGAACTCTTGCGTCATAATATTGGTTAAAATCAGTTTGTCCCCAACCGCCAACCCACATATCTTCAAACTCATTTGCAATTTCATTTACATTCTTGATTGTTTGACTTATTGCTATCAGCTCTTGTCCATCATTAGTGATGAGACGGTTTAACTCAATCTTCAATGTTTTAATCGTGTATGATATATCACTCATAGACATAAGGCTTTGGAGGTTTATAAATCAAATATATTTATAAAATTCAATCAGTTAATCTTAAAAGCATAATGTTTAATTATGAAATCAAGCGATATATAAGATTGAGAGCCACTCTTCTCCTTGCATTTCTCCCCCAACAATCACTACATTTAACCACTAACCCAATTTACTAGCTGTATTGTGGACAAGAAGATAGAAACCCTAAATAAAAAACGCGAACAAGCCCTCGCCGGTGGCGGCGAGGCGCGTATAGCCAGTCAGCATAAAAAAGGAAAACTAACCGCACGCGAGCGACTTCATTTCCTGATGGACGAAGGCTCTTTCCAGGAGATTGGCATGCTGGTGGTTCACCGCTCAACCGATTTCGGGATGGAGAAAGAAAACTATCCCGGCGATGGCGTAGTTACCGGATATGGCACTATTAACGGTCGCCCGGTTTATGTGTTCTCGCAAGATTTTACCATTTTCGGCGGATCGCTATCAGAAACCCATGCCGAGAAGATCTGCAAGATTATGGATCTTGCTATGCAAAACGGCGTTCCTTTTATCGGCCTAAATGATTCGGGCGGTGCAAGAATCCAGGAAGGTGTAGTTTCATTAGGTGGCTATGCCGATATCTTTTATCGCAATACCAAAGCATCAGGAGTTATTCCGCAGCTTTCGGCAATTATGGGTCCGTGCGCGGGTGGCGCGGTGTACTCCCCTGCCATTACCGATTTTATTTTGATGGTTGAACATACTTCGTACATGTTTGTGACCGGCCCCAACGTGGTAAAAACGGTAACACATGAGGTGGTAACTTCCGAAGAATTGGGCGGGGCAAATACCCACGCCACCAAATCTGGGGTTACGCATTTTGCTTGTGCCAACGAGATTGAAGCTATTGAGCATATTAAAAAGCTGCTAAGCTATATGCCGCAAAACTGTGAAGAAACCGCCCCAACCCTGGCGTACGAAATTAAGAACGAAAAACGGCCGTCACTTAACTCCATCATGCCCGAAAATGCCTTGCAGCCTTATGATATCCGTGAGGTAATTGATGAGGTGATTGATGAGGGTTCTTTTTTAGAAGTACATAAAGATTTTGCACCCAATATAGTAGTTGGCTTTGCCCGTTTGGCTGGTCGCAGTATTGGTATTGTGGCTAACCAGCCTGCATATTTGGCTGGCGTGCTGGATAGGCATTCATCAACCAAAGCAGCTCGTTTTGTGCGCTTTTGCGATAGCTTTAATATCCCGTTGTTGGTATTTGAAGACGTACCGGGCTTTTTACCGGGCACAGATCAGGAATGGAACGCCATTATTACCAACGGAGCCAAACTGCTTTACGCTTTCTGCGAGGCTACTGTTCCGCGCATTACAGTGATTACACGCAAGGCTTACGGCGGCGCTTATGATGTGATGAACTCTAAGCACATTGGTGCAGATATGAATTACGCCTGGCCATCTGCCGAGATTGCAGTAATGGGTGCTAAGGGTGCGGCTGAAATCATCTTCAAACGTGAAATAACCGCTGCCGCAGATCCCGAAGCCAAATGGAAAGAAATGGAGCAACTATACTCCGACAAATTTGCCAACCCATACCGTGCAGCCGAACGTGGTTTTGTAGACGAAGTAATTGAACCCGCCGACACCCGCTTAAAACTAATCCACGCTTTTAAAATGCTGGAGAATAAAGTAGTGAATATGCCGAGGAAAAAGCATGGGAATATTCCGTTGTAGAAGAGAATCAGGAATCAAGAGTGTAATTGATAGAACGGAAGTTCCCTCCCTTGGGAGGGCTAGGGAGGGGTTTATAAAAGTGATAAAACAAAATGGTTAAAATAATCCGATACAACCCTAACCTAAAAGCGTTGGCTCGTAAACTTCGTAAGAACATGACTTTCGGAGAAGCCCTATTATGGAGCGAATTAAAAGAAGATAAACTTCTTGGTTTTGATTTTGATCGGCAACGTTGTATTGATAATTACATTGTAGACTTTTATTGCAAAGAATTAATGCTCGCTATTGAGGTAGATGGTAACTATCACGAATTTGAAGATGCAATATTAAAAGACGATTCTCGTCAACAGCGTTTAGAAGACCTTGGGGTTAGGTTCGTAAGATTTTCTGAAGCTGAAGTAAAAGCGGATACATTTAACGTAATTAGAACCATTGAGGCAGCAATTATCAATCTCATTAAAGAAGATGCTGATATCAAACTACCGTTAAACTTTGATTTAAGCTTGTTGGTATAAATAGTTCTTCAGCTCAAATATTGTAGAAACCCCTCCCTAACCCTCCCGAGGGAGGGAATAAAAAAGACAAGCAAACGCAATGACCACCCATCTATCCATCGAACAAATAACCCCTCAACTTACCTGGCGACTACGCCGCGACGAACTTTACCCGGGTGAGTATATGTTTAACATGGAAATGGAAGAAGACCAGCATGGCATGCATTTCGGGGGCTTTTTGGATAATAAATTGGTGGCCGTTGTCTCACTTTTTCACACCGGGACTGACTTTCAATTTCGTAAATTTGCTGTACAGGCAGATCAGCAGGGCAAGGGGATTGGGCGTGAGCTACTACAATACATTACCGACTTTGCCAAAGCCGAAGGCGGTACCCGCATTTGGTGCAACGCACGCGACACAGCAATCCAATTTTATGTTAAAGCCGGTTTTACATCAACCGGCGAGGTATTTGAGCGCAAGGGTGTAAACTTCGAAATATTGGAAAAAGAAATTTAATTAGTACGATATTCCAACTATTTTAGGACTTCTTTCGTTACTTATCTTTAAACTGCTTTATTATATTTGTTAACTGCTTTTGCAGTAACGAGTTTTACAAAATACTTATGTCTGAACAACAAAATGATAAAAAACAGCATGTTGCTGTTGTTACCGAAGCTTCCTTATCTTTTTTAGCAAAATATATTAATAACCCCTCTCCTACCGGTTTCGAATGGAAAGGTCAGCAAATGTGGCTCGAGTATATTAAGCCTTACATTGATGATTATTATGTAGATAATTACGGCACCACGGTTGGTATCATCAACCCTGATGCGCCTTATAAAGTGGTAATTGAAGCCCACGCCGATGAAATTTCGTGGTTTGTAAATTATATTACAAGTGATGGTTTAATTTATGTGATCCGTAATGGTGGCTCAGATCATCAGATCGCTCCATCAAAACGTGTAAACATCCATACCGATAATGGCGACATTGTTAAAGCTGTTTTCGGCTGGCCTGCCATCCACACCCGTTTAGGTGGTGAGAAGGAAGAAGCGCCAACTTTGAAAAATATCTTCTTAGATTGTGGTGCTACCTCGAAAGATGAAGTTGAGAAACTAGGCATCCACGTAGGTTGTGTAATTACTTACGAAGATGAGTTTATGGTGCTTAACGATCGCTACTATGTTGGCCGTGCGTTAGACAACCGTGCCGGCGGTTTCATGATTGCCGAGGTTGCCCGTTTATTGAAAGAGAATAACAAGACCTTACCATTCGGCCTTTACATTGTAAATGCGGTGCAGGAAGAAATTGGCCTGCGCGGTGCCGAAATGATTGCCCATCATATTAAACCCAATGTTGCTATTGTTACCGACGTAACGCACGATACCCAAACCCCAATGATCAACAAAATTGTTCAGGGCGATTTGGCTTGCGGCCGTGGTCCGGTTGTATCTTATGCACCGGCGGTACAAAACAACCTGAATAAGTTACTGGTAGAAACTGCTCAGAAAGCAGAAATTCCTTTCCAGCGCCAGGCTTCATCACGCTCAACCGGTACAGATACCGATGCATTTGCTTATTCAAATGACGGTGTGCCATCTGCATTGATCTCTTTACCACTGCGCTACATGCACACCACAGTAGAGATGATCCATAAAGAGGACGTTGACAACGTGATCCGACTTATTTATGAAACCCTGTTAACCATAGAAAACGGTCAGGATTTTAAATATTTTAAATAAGACCAAACAGAACCAACTTATTATAAAACAACGCACTCTAAAATTTCGTATATAAACATCTAATAACAAGCTTAGCTCTAGAAAAATATGAAACCTACTTTATTAATATTGGCCGCAGGTATGGCCAGCCGATACGGCAGCATGAAACAAGTTGACGGCTTCGGCCCTAATGGCGAAACTATTATTGATTACTCCATCCACGATGCCATCAGAGCAGGTTTTGGTAAGATCAGCTTTATTATCCGCGAAGAGTTTTTAGATAGCTTTAAAGCCATCTTTGAACCTAAACTGGCAGGTAAAGTAGAAACTGATTATGTTTTTCAAAACTATGACCTGGAGCAATTTGGTATAGATTATAAAGTAGAGCGTGCTAAACCCTGGGGAACTGCACATGCTGTATTAGCTGCACGCAACCAGGTTAAAGAGCCTTTCTGCGTTATTAACGCTGATGACTACTATGGTTATGATGCATTTGAAAAAATGGCTAAATTTTTAACCAGCGAAGTGGCTGACGATAAATACTCTTTAGTTGGTTACCAGATCGATAAAACTTTATCAGAGCACGGATCTGTATCTCGTGGCGTTTGTAAAGTGAACGAAGAAGGTAACATGGTTGAAATTAACGAGCGTACCCAGGTATACTTTAAAGGCGACGGTGTTGTATTTGAAGAAGGTGGTGTAGAAACAGAACTACCTACTGATACCCGTGTATCTATGAACTTCTGGGGATTTACTCCAGCTGTTTTTGAGCAAAGCTTACCAATGTTTCAACGTTTTGTTGAGAAAAATAAAGATAACCCTAAAGCTGAATTCTTTATTCCTTTAGTGGCTGATGAACTGATTAAATCTGGTACTGCAACATTTAAAGTGATACCTACCTCATCAAAATGGTTTGGTGTTACTTACAAAGAGGATAAACCTATTGTACAAAAAAGCATTTCAGATCTGGTAGCTAGTGGTGTATACCCGGCTAACCTTTGGTCATAGAGATCCTCCCACTTGTCATTGTGAAGATAGTAAGGATGACAAATTTTCAAATAACAAACATCCCCGCTCACAAGGTGGGGATGTTTGTTTTATATTAAATTGCACACCCTGTGAATGAAAATGTGAAACAGACTTCACATAATTTCACCCTTATTGTATAATATACACTTTCTTTATTCTTTCCCTGTTTTTTATTTTTGGGTAAACGTGCCCCCATTGATAAAATATGTCCCAAAAGCCCCTTAAAAAAGACGTAAAAAAGCTCGATCATATCGACTCCCTAAGGGGCTTAGCTATCATTATGGTAATTATGCTTCACGTGGCACAAACCCAACCATACTTTGCAAGCGTCATCAACAAAAGCTTCATTTACGGCAAATTTGGCGTTCAGTTGTTCTTCTTTTTATCGGCCTACACGCTATGTATGTCTATGAAGCAAAGGGCCGAAAAAGATGCCATTATCAAATTCTATATCAGGCGTTTCTTTAGGATAGCCCCGCTCTACTATCTCGGCATCATCATTTATTATCTGGTAAGTTTTATTACCATCCCCGGCAGGGAAAAGCCATTTTTTCCCCACGAATATTACACGCCATTTAACATGATAGCCAATGTTTTCTTTTTACATGGCTTTGTGCCATCTGCCAATAATACCATTGCTCCGGGCGGGTGGTCTATCGGGGCCGAAATGTTATTTTATTTAGCCTTCCCGATATTTTTTAATATCTACAACCAAACTAAAAAGTTGATCTACTTGCCTATAGCAGCTTTGGTAATCGCTAACTTGTTTATACTGGTTATGTATACCAAAGTTGGATCGCAAGTATTTGACGATACATTTTACTATTACAACATCTTTACGCAGCTCCCGGTGTTTGCAGTCGGCATGTATTTTTATTTCATGGAAAAAAGGTTCAGGAAAACAACTTCTCTTGTAAATTTGAGTTGTTTTGCCGCCTTACTCCTGACATCATTTGTACTGTTTCTTAAAGTACATAACAATAAAAATATAGCTCTAACCATCGCTGCAATTTCGTTTTGCTTTTTATTCAGGTGGTTTGCCGATCATAAATTTCATCTTAAGCTCTTGAACAAAATAGGCCAGTTATCATTTTCAATGTATGTTTTTCATTTCCTGATTGCATTACCAGTATCATTTATGGTCACAGATCATTTAAAAGCCTACGTTAATCCTTATATTCTACTTGTTGGCTGCATCTTTATGACTATTAGCTTATCCATGTTAATCTCTAGCTTTTCAGAAAAAGTTATTGAAAAGCCTGGAATCAGGCTGGGTAAAAAGCTAATATCACTGTACGATAAAAAACTACTTAAGCCTGTGTCATCCTCACAAATGAATCAGTCTGAAGCCAATTAATACATATTTATTCGCTTCTTAAACTCTTTATCGGATTAGACATTGCTGCTTTTAAAGCTTGAAAACTTACGGTAATAGATGCAATAACTGTCGAACCTAAACCAGCAGCTACTAAAATCCACCATGAAATTTCCTGCCGATAAGCAAATCCTTGCAGCCATTTATGCATAGCCAGCCAAGCCAACGGCGATGCAATTAAAATAGCTATGATCACCAGCCTGATAAAATCTTTAGTTAGTAAGGTTGTAATTATGGCAACATTTGCGCCTAATACTTTACGAATACTGATCTCTTTGTTGCGTTGCTCTGCCGTATAAGCCGCCAGGCCAAATAAGCCCAAACATGCAATAAAAATAGCCAGCAAGGTAAACGATAGAAATATATCGCCGGTACGTTGTTCGGCACGATAAAGCTTATCAAAATCCTGATCCATAAAAGAATATTCGAAACGCTGGTTGGGTGATACTGCATTCCATTTATTCTCAATTTGTGCCATCAATCCAGTTATATTGCCTGATTTAGTTCTAATGTTTAAAGAGGCTCTGAAATCCGGTGCGAGGATCATGGCCAGTGGTGTAATATTATCCCTTAATGAGTTAAAGTTGAAGTCTTTTACCACTCCCAACACCCGGTACTCGCGATTTTGGCCCGTGCGATTCGGGTAGGATACCTTTTTATTGATTGCATTATTTGTATAGCCTAGCATTTTGGCGGCCGTTTCATTAATAAGTATACCTGTTAAATCTGTTTTCATCCTTTCAGAAAAGTTACGCCCCGAGGCCAGGCTCATGCCCATCGTGCTGAGGTAATCAGCATCAACTTCCCATAATTCGCTCATAAAAGGTGCAGTACTACTATTTTCGCCAGATATATTGGCAGGCTGCCTGTTGTCTGCCGTAGGCAAAAAACCAGTTATTGTAGCATTTTTAACGCCAGGCAATTTTTTAATCTCCGCTTTTAATATGTTAGGATCTTCGAGTAGGTTCGCGTTTTTCACAATTAACACATGGCTGCGATCAAAGCCCAGGTTTTTATTCTGGATATAGTTGAGCTGATTATAAATAGTGAGTGACCCGATGATCAGGAAAATGGTAATAGCAAACTGAAAAACAATTAACGCACTTCTTAATCCTCCACCTTTTAAGCCGGTCAATTTTCCCTTCAACACATTAATAGGTTTAAATGCCGACAGAAAGAATGCTGGATATGAACCGGCAATTACGCCCACAATAATTACAATGACCAATAAAGCGGGCAATAAATAAATAGCAGTGTGCGAGGTAATCGATAAATCTTTCCCCGCAATTTGATTAAATGGATGCAACAACGCGCAAGCAATTAACATTGCTAAAACAGCAGCAAACAAGGTAATCAGGATAGACTCCGACATGAACTGGTAAATAAGATATATCCTGGGTGAGCCTAACACTTTCCTCACCCCTACCTCACGTGCCCGGTTGGCAGAACGCGCCGTAGAAAGGTTCATGAAATTGATGCAGGCAATCAATAGGATAAATAAAGCGATCGTGCTGAAAATATAGATATACCTGATGTCGCTATTAACGCCCAACTCTCGCTGCCGGTTAGAGTGCAGGTGAATATCTTTTAAGGGCGTAAAGTTTAACTTAATAAAATTGCCTTTGCGAGCAAACTTGCTATAATTAAAAGTAGCCGTGTTAAGGTATTGTTTCATAAAACCATCAAACTTGGCTTCCAGCTTTTTTGGGCTGGCTCCCGGTTTAAGTAGTATATAGGTTTGGTAATTGAAATGGTTAAAGCTATTATCGGCACTGCGAGGATTTGACGCCATTGACAAAAAGAAATCAAAATTGAAATGCGATTGTGCAGGCATATCGCGCATTACACCTGTTATTTTATAATTGGTACTGTCATTAATAAAAGTGAGCGTGCGACCAATCACATTGTTACTGCCAAAGTATTTTTGGGCAGTTGTTTGGTTAATAACAACCGTATGTGGTTCTTTTAGTGCAGTTGTGGCATCTCCTGCTATAAATGGCAAAGTAAAAATGCCAAAGATAGTGGGGTCGCTATAAACTACTTTATACTCCTGTATATTTTCAGTTCCTTTTTTAACGCGTGTATTAGCAGATGGTGTTAAGCGTGCAGCCTGCTCAATCTCTGGGAAATCGTGTTTTAAAGTTGCGGCGACAGGTGGTGCAGCAATGGCATAAGAAGTGGTAACATCGTTGTATTTAAAATCAGTGTTTACCCGGTAAATCCTATCGGCATTAGTGTTATAGTTATCATAGCTCAATTCATCGGCTATGTAAAATACAATCAGCAGGCAGGCTGCTAATCCTAAAGCTAGGCCCCCAATATTTAACGCGGTAAATCCCTTGTTTTTTAAAAGGCTTCGAAAGGCGGTTTTAATAAAGTTTTTGATCATAAGAGGCAAAGGTTTAATTGGATGCTTCTACATCGCTAATCAAAACTAAATAATTAGTTTTTAAATAACTAACGATTTAGTTGAATATTTTTTCATTAAACTTTATTCCTTTCCATAATTCAAGCATTTAAATTTTCTCCGGGAACGTTCCCGATAATTATTTACATTTGGCTCCGTAACCAATTATTAAAAATCTGATGAAACGATATATACTCTCAGTCGTTGTTTTACTAACTACGTACACATCCTTATTTGCACAACATATGCAGGTCGAAATTTTAGGTAATACAGAAAGTGCCGCTAAGCAAAACAATGCCTTAGTAATAAAAACAAAAGAAGCCGTTGCCCGCGTTTGGGTATACAGCCCTACTGTTATCAGGGTTAATATCAGCAAAAACACCGGTGTTGCCGATACCTCTTTTGCGGTGATCCAAAAACCTGCCGATGTTATTGATTATAAAGAAACCGGCGATCATATCGAGGTTACTACTTCGGCTCTAAAGCTGAGCATTCAGAAATCTCCATTAAGATTTAACTTTTATACCGCCGATGGCAAAGAATTGAGCCAGGACGATAACCGTTTCGGCGTTAACTGGCAGGGTACTCGCGTAGTAAACTACCGCAAGCTATATAAAGACGAACGTTTTATCGGTTTAGGTGAAAAAACCGGCGACCTTGATCGCCGCGGCAGCAGTTACACCAACTGGAACAGCGATGTACCAGATCACGGCCCTAAAAGCGATCCGTTATATGAAACTTTTCCATTTTTTGTGGGGATGCATAGTGGATTAACTTATGGCTTATTCTTCGATAATACCCATAAGAGTTACTTCGACTTTGGTGCTACTACCGACCATCAGATGAGCTGGTTCGGTGCTGATGGTGGCGATATGAACTATTACTTCTTCGGTGCGCAAAACGTAGCTGATATTATTAAAGATTATACCTGGCTAACCGGCCGTATGGAAATGCCGCCGCTATGGACTTTGGGTTACCAGCAATGCCGCTGGAGCTATATGAGCGCCCAGGAGATTTTGGATATTGCTAAAACCTTCCGCGATCATAATATCCCTGCAGATGTAATGTACTGTGATATTGATTACATGGATCATTACAAGATCTTCACCTGGAATAATCAGACTTTCTCAGATCCGAAATCATTTATCGATAAATTGAAATCGATGGGCTTTAGACTGGTTACTATTGTTGATCCGGGAATTAAAGTTGAACCCGGCTACAAACAATACGACGAAGGCGTAGCTAAAAACTACTTCGCCACCTATCCCAACGGCGAAAAATTTGTTGGCGAAGTGTGGCCAGGCCGCTGCCATTTCCCCGACTTTTTCAGAGACGACGTACGCAAATGGTGGGGAGCATCCTTTACAGCCCTTACCGAGCCCGGTGTTGAGGGTTTCTGGAACGACATGAACGAACCTGCGGCCTGGGGACAAAACATCCCCTGGATGGTTAAATTTGGCAATTACTATATGCCCGAGATCCGTAACGTTTACGGTATGGAGATGGCCCGCGCTACTTACGAAGGCACCAAAAAAATCTTAGGCAATAAACGTCCGTTTGTATTAACCCGTGCGGCTTATTCTGGCACACAGCGCTATTCTGCCGTATGGACTGGTGATAACTCTGCTTACGATGAACATATGATATTAGGCCAGCGTATGGTAAACAGCTTAGGTATTACTGGTATGAGCTTGGTTGGTGTGGATATCGGCGGCTTTAGCGGCAATCCAACACCAGAGTTGATGGTACGCTGGAACTCTTTAGGTGTATACACTCCAATGTTCCGTAACCATGCTATGCAAGGCACCAAAATGCGCGAGCCATGGCGCTGGGGCGAGGCAAATGAAAAGATCATTAAAAAAGACATTGAGCAGCGTTACAAATTGCTGCCATACTTATACTCAAGCTTCTATCAATCGCATCAAACAGGGCTTCCTGTAAGCCGTACGCTGGCAATTAACTATACCCAGGATACTATGGTTTACAATCCAACCTATCAGAACCAGTTTCTGTTTGGCGATGGTTTGCTGGTTGCCCCGGTTATCAGTACGGAGCACACCGTATCGGTTTACCTTCCACAGGGCGAATGGTATCGTGTAACAACCGGCCAGCATTACGATGGCGGCCATGCTTATACCGTTGATGCGCCGTTAAATGATCTGCCTGTATTTGCCAAAGGTGGTGCCATTATCCCAATGCAAAACATCATACAAAACACCAACGAAAAAGGTGATGGTATTTTGGAAGTGAACGTATGGTACGGCGCAGCAGCCAGTAAATTTGTTTATTACGAAGATGATGGTTCATCATACGATTACCAACATGGCACTTACCACAAACGCGAAATCAGCTTTGACCCAACCCGTAGCCACATCACGTTTGGCGTTGCAGAAGGTAGCCTGACTTCGAAATACACTAAAATTAAATTGGTGTTGCATGGCTTTGGAGGGCACTCTAAAAACTTCACGGTAAATGGTCACGCGGTTACTGGTACAGATAGTATCGAGTTTGAGAACAGCAGTAAGGTAATTACTATTGCTTATTAAGTTTTAAAGCTTTAATTTTAGGTATGTCTTTATCCTATAAAGTTCTTTTAAAACCCGAACCTGAAGGTGGTTATACCGCCAACGTACCTGCTTTACCAGGTTGTATTACTTATGGCGAAACGTTAGAGTTGGCGATGAGCAACGCTCATGAAGCAATAGAACTATATGTGGAAAGCCTGAAAGAACATGGTGAAGAAATTCCCTCTGACGACAACGTTCTGGAGTATAATGTCCAGCTTTCTGCATGACCAAGAAAAATTATAGCTCTTCAGAAATTATTAAACTACTCGAGGACGCTGGATTTGTTTTGGATAGAATTAAGGAGAGTCATCATATCTATTACAATCCCTCCAGTAAGAAACGAGCAGTAGTGCCACACCCGAAAAAGGATTTACCTTTTGGCACAGCACGAAGCATATTAAAACAAGCTGGTTTAGAATAATACTCAAAAAGCATCCGCCCAAAACGGATGCTTTTTTATTTGTGACAGATTTCCTATTTTAAGCCTATCGACACAATATGAGTAAAGAACACTTTTTAGAACAACACGACCCCGAACGCAAAGATTTCCAGATAGACCGCATTATCTTTTTAGTGACGCTGTTTTTGCAATTGCCATAACACTGCTGGTGATCGAAATTAAAGCTCCCGAAATATTAAAAAGCTTTACCAAAGATCAGATTGTTGAACAACTTTATGAGTTAGCGCCCAAGTTCTGGGGTTTCTTTCTAAGCTTCTTTGTTATCGCCCTTAACTGGCGCAGCCACCACCGAACTTTTGGTTTTGTTAACCATTATACCAACCGGCTCATTCTGCTCAATTTCTTTTTTCTTTTCACTTTGGTGCTCATGCCTTTTTCATCGGCTTACTACAGCGAGAACCCTAGCTATGCCGTGCCTTATTATTTCTATAACATCAACATTATACTAACCGGCGTTACTAATTACGCGCTGATTAAATATGTTTTCAACCCTAATAATGGCATTGTTGAGCATCAGCCTACCATAATTTTCAAGAAGTTGTTTATAGCCCGTACTATAGCCGTGCCGATTATATTTCTGTTTGGCATTTTAATTTGGCCACTGTCTAGAATGTATGCACAGATGAGCCCCATTTTAATATGGCCGGTGTTTTTATTACTGCGATTATGGTATAAGCGGAAGTATTTACGGGAGATTAAAAAAGAAGAGCTGGTTGTTGAAGAGGGTGAGGAAGCGGGGAATCCGTCTTGAAATAGTTCTTTCCCATCTTGTCATTGAGCGATAGCTTGGCAACCTCGTAGCTATTGCCAAACGATCTGTATAGCTACGAGGTTGCCACGTCGTTCCTCCTCGCAATGACAAAAAGGTATAAAACAGAAAGGGCTCCCGATAAATCGGGAGCCCTTTCTCAAAAAAACTATTATAATTATTTCACTTCTTCAAAGTCAACGTCAGTTACTGTGTCGCCACCTTGTGCGCCACTTGCTTCCGGACCACCTGCGTTAGGCTGACCTTGTGCTGCATCCCCTGTTTCTTTGTACATCTCTTCAGATGCAGTAGCCCAGGCAGCATTCAGTTCAGTTTGAGCAGCATCGATAGCATCGAAGTCTTTAGCTGAGTAAGCTGATTTTAATTTTTCTAATGATGCTTCGATAGGTGCTTTTTTGTCAGCAGAAATCTTGTCACCATATTCTTTCAATTGTTTCTCTGTCGAGAAGATCAAAGCATCGGCACCGTTTAGTTTTTCAACTTCCTCTTTTGCCTTTTTGTCAGCATCAGCGTTAGCTTCAGCTTCGTCTTTCATCTTTTTGATCTCTGCATCAGTTAAACCAGATGAAGCTTCGATACGGATTTTTTGCTCTTTACCGGTTGCTTTATCTTTAGCAGATACATGCAAGATACCGTTAGCATCAATATCAAAAGTAACTTCTACCTGTGGTACACCACGTGGCGCAGGCGGGATGCTATCCAGGTGGAAGCGGCCTAACGTACGGTTTTGTGCTGCCATAGGGCGCTCACCTTGCAAAATGTGGATCTCTACTGATGGCTGGTTATCAGATGCAGTTGAGAAAGTCTCAGATTTTTTGCTTGGGATAGTAGTGTTAGATTCGATTAAGCGAGTCATTACACCACCCATAGTTTCGATACCCAATGATAATGGGGTAACATCTAACAATAACACATCTTTTACTTCGCCGGTTAATACACCACCTTGAATTGCAGCACCGATAGCTACAACCTCATCAGGGTTAACACCTTTTGAAGGCGCTTTACCGAAGAATTTCTGAACAGCTTCTTGTATAGCAGGGATACGGGTTGAACCACCAACTAAGATGATCTCATCGATATCTGAAGTGCTGTAACCAGCATTTTTCAATGCAGTGCGGCAAGGCTCAATAGTACGTTTGATCAGGCTATCAGCTAATTGCTCAAACTTAGCTTTGGTTAAAGTTTTAACCAAGTGCTTAGGCATACCATCAACAGCAGTAATATATGGCAGGTTAATTTCGCTTTGTGCAGTGCTTGATAACTCAATTTTAGCTTTCTCAGCAGCTTCTTTTAAACGTTGCAAAGCCATTGGGTCTTTACGCAGATCAATACCTTCGTCGTTTTTAAATTCGTCTGCCAACCAGTCAATAATAACCTGGTCAAAGTCGTCACCACCTAAGTGAGTATCACCGTCGGTTGATTTTACTTCGAAAACGCCATCGCCAAGTTCCAGTACAGAAACGTCATGTGTACCACCACCGCAGTCAAACACAACAATTTTCATGTCGCGGTGAGCTTTATCCAAGCCATAAGCAAGGGCAGCAGCGGTAGGTTCGTTAATGATACGTTTTACAGTTAAACCTGCAATTTCACCGGCTTCTTTAGTAGCCTGGCGTTGTGCATCATTAAAGTAAGCAGGCACGGTAATAACCGCTTCAGTTACTTCATGACCTAAGAAATCTTCAGCAGTTTTCTTCATTTTTTGAAGAATCATGGCAGAAATTTCTTGTGGAGTATATTTACGGTCGCCAATTTCAACACGTGGAGTGTTGTTATCGCCCTTAACTACTTTGTAAGGTACACGGCCAACTTCAGTAGTAACCTCGTTAAAAGAGTTACCCATGAAGCGTTTAATAGAGTAAATAGTTTTGGTTGGGTTGGTAATAGACTGGCGTTTGGCTGGATCACCTACCTTACGCTCGCCATTATCAACAAAAGCTACTACAGATGGTGTAGTGCGTTTACCTTCGCTGTTGGCAATAACTACGGGTTCGTTACCTTCCATTACGGCCACGCAGGAATTTGTTGTTCCTAAGTCGATTCCAATGATTTTAGACATATGATTGATTTTTCTTTTTATTAATTATTAATCAGGTACTATCCCTATTTAACAATGGTTGTGCCAAGCTTTAATTGGCAGAAAATATAATTGAATGGTGGCAGAAATAATACTTTTAGACAGCCTGAGATGAGATTGCGGTGACAGGTTGGCAGAAAACCAGCATGTTTATTACTGTAAACAAGAGTCGATAAAACTTAAAAGATCACATGAAAACTTGTATCTGTTTTATTTAATTCGTCATTAAATGGTGATCACACAACTCTTGCAAAGGGAAATTAACTTACAGTTATAGTGAACATCAAACTAAAGTTCCGGATCAATTTACCGGCGACACTTTCAATAAATCAATCCTAAAGTTCTCTTTCCCCATCCGGCCAATTAACACTCTTTTATCAGGAGCGTTGCCGGGTAGCATCTTGGCAAACAAGGTATCGTGGTTATTAAAAGGATAACGCCATACCGCAATTATCTCATGGGTTGTTTGGTGGTATTTATAACTCCCTATATACCTGCGTTGGAAATTATTGTATTCTAGTACAAAATCGCCCCTGTCAATAAACACTTTGGTGAGTACACTGTCCGCACAAAGGTTATTAATTTTAACTTTATTGTTAACAAGCCAGCTTTTCACCAGGTATTTCCCTGTTATCTCTTCATAGTTTTTGGGAAACTCAAAGTTTGAGAGTATTACTATTGGAATGATAACCGCAGAAAAACGAACAGTATTCTTTACCCAGATATTGCGAAAATAAAACTCGGGCAGTGAGCTTTTGGTACGGAAGGAAAACTCAGACAAGCGATCGTACTCCAACAATATTAAATATACCACAGCCAGGGTTTCGCAGGTGATATAGATCTGAATAATAATATCGAGGTAAAAGTAATCGAGTAAAAGGATATTCACGAGCAGGGGCAGTAATGCAATCGCTCCAAGCAGTCTGGTTTTACGAAAAAGGAGTAATACAGAGCCGGTAATCTGCATAACTGCAACAATATTAACCAGTGATCTGAAATGTCCATAAAAAGCCCACATTAAATCAGCTTTCGGGATACTGCTAAATGGGTTGTCCAATTCTCCTAAAGGAACATTAAACTGTAGATGGCAAAGCTTCTCCATCCCAAACATAATTAAATCGAGCGCGATGAAATACCTTACCGCATTTTGCCAGAAAGCAGTGTACATAGCAATATCAAGATTACCACGAGAAGCTTTGTGTTTCCAAACCATAACGCATATCAGCATAATTAGCCACACTGATAGCCCAAAGCATACTTCCAGTATTGAGGCTCTGCCCAACCCGGTCATTAAATTTGTAAGTCGTAGCAGGGTAAAAACGCCTATGAGAGCCGCTGTTGCACAAGCCAGAGCAAGTTGAGAGAAAGATGTACGTTTCATGATTGTGTTATTTTTTAACACAATATTAGGCAGGCGTATTATCCCTGTCGTTCGGCTTTATCCAAGCGAACACATTTAGGCCCAGATTATCTAAGATTGATAAGAAACTGCAGGGTGTGTTTCTGCCTTTGTCTGTTTCATAAATTCGCTTGGCGATAAACCCGTCTGCTTTTTAAAGGCTGTGTTAAAAGTAGTTTTTGAGCTGAAGCCTGCACTATAGGCAATACCCAGAATGTTAAGGTGTTTATGCTTGCCTGATAAAATCAACTGTTTGGCTTCCTCTACCCTGTGCGCATTGATGAACTGGAAGAAATTTATGCCGATACCATCATTCAGCAAGTACGATAAATCGTGCAACGAGATATCCATGCTTTGGGCCAAATTCGGTAGATTTAAATCGCTGTCGAGATATAACTTATCATGAGTCATCAGGTGCTCGAGACGCAGTTTTAATTGCTGTGAGAGATCATCATCCAGGCGGGATTTCACTTGCTTAGGCTGATGTTGAAATTCTTCAATAACTAAGCTAACCTCTGCGATATCCGAAGGCTGGTAGGGGAATATCTCTTTCTGAGCGATGAGGTGATAGCAGATCACTAAACTACAGACCAGGTAAACAAATTGCCGGTATAATGATTGCGTATGTATCATCAAAAGATTATTTGCAACGAAGATCAGCATCATCACGCCGATAACATATAACAGGTATCTAAGCCAGCGTAAATCAACCGGGACAGTATCAGAAGCCACTAACTGGATATTTTTTTGATGTTGACGGAGCTTATAATAGGCCAGGATCCAAAGCACCCACATCTGTAGGTTAGCGGTAAAAAATATAGTATATACTATTATGTTGAGTATAGGTTTCGGAAATGTATAGCCCTTAAACCCGGGCACAACATCAAATGGCAGAATAAGCAGAAACACAATAGCACCAGGAACAAAACTTAAATAGTACTTCTTATTAAACTTACCCGGTGTAGCAAATTGCACCACACTCAGATAAAATAACGCTGGGGTGGCACAGTGAGAAAGATCAACGAAACGCAGTAACCAATCAAACTGCTGTTCTGCTTTAGCAGATATGGCTACCGCAGCTGCAATCTTTAACCCTACGTTTAAAAAGAATACACCTAACCACCGGTTAGCCCTTACGTTTACCTTATTAGGGTTAACAATGGCTATAAAAGCGAATAAAAAAAAACTAACGCAAATGATGGTATTAAGCAGTTGTTCGGTATTCATGCAGGTTTATGCTTTTCATAAAACTAACAAAAAAACCGTTAACAAGAAAACCTTACGCAAACGTGGAGGGACTATAACTCAAACTGTTTTAAATGATGATGCAAATGTTTAGAGGCAATAAAGAAACCTTGTTCCAAATTTAGCTGCCTGAAAAAGGGATGCATAAACCCGCTATTAGAGCATTGGCCATGCGCTTCGATCAGGGTAATCAGATTTTCTTTTTCGAGGGTTACACTTCCGTCGCCGGTTATTATAAATGATGGCACTGTCGGTAAATTTCGTTTCACAGGTTCATCTTTCAGCATAGATTTTAAGGCAAATTTGCCGAGCAATTTACCCAAAAATGATTGCTTATAAACTTGCTTACCCAAAGCCAACTCTTCCCACTGCGAACAATGTCTTAACATTTGGTATACCGACATTTTTCCCCATAAAGGTACGCTGTTTTCGTCCAGCTTTTTGATCCGGCTGATTAAAGCTTCTCTATCATTCTTATCTGCTATACTTATCATGGTTCAAAAATAGCTAATGCTTTAACTTAACAACGGGCAATAAAGGACAAGAAAAGGGGGTAGATACGACATTTTAAACGCAAAAAGCCTTACTCATATGAGTAAGGCTTTTCAATATCAGATCGAGTATAATTACTCGCCTTTTTCTGCTTCGTCTTCTTTTGCAGAAGCTTCTTCAGCAGCTGGAGTAGCAGGGGCTTCTTCTACTGCAGGAGCAGCAGTTTCAGCAGGTGCCGCAGCAGCTTTAGTACCAGCACCACCACGACGACGGGTTGCTTTCTTAGCAGGAGCAGCAGTCTCTTGACCGTATACAGTGTTGTAATCTACTAACTCAATGATCGCCATTTCAGCGTTATCGCCTAAACGATTTTCTAATTTGATGATACGAGTGTAGCCACCTGGTCTGTTAGCAATTTTCACTGCGATATCGCGGAATAATTCTGTAACTGCATCTTTGCTTTGCAGGTAGCTAAATACTGCACGACGAGAGTGCGTGTTATCGCTTTTACCTTTGGTTAAGATAGGCTCTACATAAACGCGTAAAGCTTTTGCTTTAGCTAGTGTAGTAGTAATACGCTTGTGCTCGATAAGCGATGAAGCCATATTCGCCAGCATCGCTCTGCGGTGACTGGTGGTACGACCTAAGTGATTGTGTTTTTTACCGTGTCTCATTTTGTTGTTTACTTGTGCACGTGCATACCGTTGGGCGGCTGTTAGTCAAGCCCGCGGAATTATGCCCTCGCTTATTGTTAGATTTGAGATATTAGATGTGAGATTTGAGACCAGCTCTCCTGCTACACTTCCTTTTCTCTCTGTTATTTGATTTGTAAATAAAATTTGGGATACAAGTATTATATCAATACTCGTATCTCAAATCCCATATCTAAACAAAGATTACTCTTCGTCCAGTTTGTATTTTGCCAGGTTCATACCAAAAGATAAACCCTTTGATTTAACCAGGTCTTGAATTTCGGTCAATGATTTTTTACCAAAGTTCCTGAATTTTAACATATCAGCAACATCGTAAGAAACCAAATCAGCCAGGCTGCGAATGTCGGCAGCTTTAAGGCAATTCAATGCACGTACAGAAAGATCTAAGTCAACCAGTTCGGTTTTCAGGATCTTGCGCATATGCAGGATTTCTTCATCAACTTCTTTAGTTTCTTCTTTAGCCTGTGCCTCAAGCATCATGTTCTCATCAGAGAACAACATGAAGTGCTGGATCAAGATCTTAGCAGCTTCTTTTAATGCATGCTCTGGGTGTACAGAACCATCGGTAACAATATCCAATACTAATTTCTCGTAGTCGGTTTTTTGCTCAACACGATAGTTTTCGATTGTATATTTCACATTCTTGATAGGTGTGTATATAGAATCGATCGCGATAACGCCTACTAAAGCATCCGGATTTTTATTCTCTTCACTTGCAACGTAACCACGGCCTTTGTTTACAGTAAGCTCAACTTCAAGCGTTACTGATGAGTCCATATTACAGATAACCAGGTCAGGGTTTAAAACGGTAAAGTTGTTTGAAAACTTGGTGATGTCACCAGCTTTAAAACTATCTTGACCGTTGATGATTACAAATACTTTTTCTGAATCACCAGAAGTACCGGTTTTCTTAAAACGAACTTGTTTAAGGTTCAGGATAATTTCGGTAACATCTTCAACAACGCCTTTAATGGTTGAAAACTCATGCGATACCCCAGAGAAACGTACTGAAGTGATTGCATAACCTTCCAATGAAGAAAGTAAGATACGACGTAAAGCATTACCAATAGTAATACCGAAACCTGGCTCTAACGGACGAAATTCAAATGTACCATCAAAGTCTGTTGACTTCTGCATGATTACCTTATCTGGTTTTTGAAATGCTAAAATTGCCATTTATATCCTTTTGATTATTGTTTGATTAATTTATAAATACAGATATGAGAAAATAGATTTGAGATGTGAGATATTTTATAAAATCCCCCCATCTCAAATCTAAAATCTCATATCTAAAATCTAATTCTTATTTAGAGTACAACTCGACGATCAGGTTTTCCTTGATGTTTTCAGGAATCTCATCGCGGTTTGGCAAGTTTAACAGTTTACCTGTAAGGCCTGCTGCATCCCACTCAAACCAGCTGTATTTGTTAATTTTTCTGCCGGCAACTGAGTTGCTGATTGCTTCAAGAGATTTTGATTTCTCACGAACTGCGATCACATCACCTACTCTTACATTGTAAGAAGCAATGTTTACAACTTCACCATTAACGGTAATGTGTTTGTGACCAACCAATTGGCGTGCGCCAGAACGGGTTGGAGCGATACCTAAACGGAAAACAACGTTATCTAAACGAGCTTCTAATAATTGAAGCAAGTTTGTACCGGTGATACCCTCTTTAGCTACTGCGGTATGGAACAAGTTTTCGAACTGACGCTCTAATACACCGTAAGTATATTTAACTTTTTGTTTCTCCATCAGCTGCACTGCATATTCTGATTGCTTGCCTCTTCTTTTAGAGACACCGTGCATGCCGGGAGGATAATTTTTTCTTTCTAACACTTTATCCGGACCGAAGATTGGTTCACGGAATTTACGTGCGATTTTGCTTTTTGGGCCTGTATATCTTGCCATTGTTGTGTTTTTTAAAGTATCAAGCAGCCTTAAAACTGCCGAATCTTAGCTTTAAAATTTTTGTTAATTAAACTCTTCTACGTTTCGCAGGGCGACAACCGTTGTGTGGAAGCGGGGTAATATCTTTAATAGTAGTTACCTCGATACCTGTTGTTTGTAATGTACGGATAGCAGACTCACGACCTGCACCCGGACCTTTTACAAAAACCTCTACTTTACGTAAGCCCAAATCATAAGCTACTTTACCGCAATCGCCAGCAGCCTGACCAGCAGCATAAGGAGTGTTCTTTTTCGAACCTTTAAAACCCATTTTACCTGCAGAAGACCAAGAAATTGCTTGACCAGTACTGTTAGTAAGAGTGATAATGATATTGTTGAAAGTAGCGTTGATGTGTGCCTGACCAACCGGCTCAACGATTACTATACGTTTTTTGGTTACTTTTTTAGCTTTAGCCATTATTTTTTAGATTTTAGATATGAGACTTGAGATGTGAGATAATTACTCCAACCCGGCACTCATAACCGATTTTTATCTTTTGTTGTTCCAGATTTAAGATGTTCGAAAGATATTTCTCATATCTAAAATATCACATCTCATATCTATCAATTACTATTTAGTAGCTTTTTTCTTGTTAGCAACTGTTTTACGTTTTCCTTTACGGGTACGTGAGTTGTTTTTAGTACGCTGACCACGTAGAGGTAAACCTTTACGGTGACGGGTACCACGGTAACAACCGATATCCATTAAACGTTTGATGTTCAGTTGTACTTCAGAGCGCAATGCACCCTCTACTTTAATCTGATCATTGATGATACCACGGATAGCAGCTAATTGCTCATCTGTCCAATCTTGAACTTTAACATCATAACTGATGCCAGCTTGGTTCAAGATGTTTTGTGCGGTTGTACGGCCTACTCCATAAATGTAAGTTAGTCCGATTTCGCCTCTCTTATTTCTTGGTAAATCAATACCTGATATTCTTGCCATATTTGTAAGTTGTTTTACATGAAGACCGAACGGCGGGCAACCGTTGTGCGATCATTCACAATTTTTTTAATTATCCCTGACGTTGTTTGTACTTAGGATTCTTTTTGTTGATCACATAAAGTTTCCCGTTACGACGGATGATTTTGCAATCAGCACTACGTTTTTTAATGGATGCTCTAACTTTCATCTCTTTAATTATTTATATCTGTAGGTTATTCTGCCTTTAGTTAAATCGTATGGGCTCATTTCTAATTTCACTCTGTCGCCAGGTAAAATCTTGATGTAGTGCATACGCATCTTTCCTGATATATGTGCAATTATCTCGTGGCCGTTTTCCAGTTCAACTCTAAACATTGCGTTTGACAATGCCTCCTTTATTGTTCCGTCTTGCTCAATCGAAGATTGTTTAGCCATATTTTACTGATAATTACTTATTTACCTGCCCCCTAAAGCGGGATGCAAAATTAAAAAAAATATTTGATATATTATTTTTTTCTTTCTAAAATTTCATTTATATATGAAAACGTAGAAAGAATATCCGGCTGACCCTTTTTAACAGCCACCGTGTGCTCATAATGTGCAGATGGTTTACCATCGCTGGTAGATACCGTCCATCCATCATTCCAAAACTTTACGTTTGCTTTGCCAGCGTTAATCATTGGCTCTATTGCAATTACCATACCTTCTTCAAGTTTGGTGCCGGCACCGCGTTTACCATAGTTAGGCACTTCGGGTTTCTCATGCAAAGCTAAGCCAACACCGTGGCCTACCAACTCTTTAACAACACCAAAACCATGTTTCTCAGCATGCTCTTGAACAGCGTAGCCTATATCGCCAATACGCATGCCTGTAACGGCCTTTTGTACACCAAGCTCTAAACACTCCTGCGTAACACGCATAAGCTTCTTAGCCTCTTCGCTAACCTCGCCTATGGCAAAGGTATACGCAGAGTCGCCATAGTATTTATTCAGGATCACGCCGCAATCTACAGAGATCAGGTCGCCTTCCTTTAGCTCTTGCTTCCCGGGGAAACCATGCACAACCTGGTCATTAGGCGAAATGCATAATGAGTAAGGGAAGCCATGATAGTTAAGGAAAGCCGGAACACCGCCATTATCGCGGATAAACTCTTCGGCAAGCTTATTTAGGGATATAGTTGTAACACCTGGAGCGATAACCTTAGCTACCTCTCCAAGTGTTTTAGAAACAAGTAAAGAACTTTCTCTTATGAGCTCTATCTCTTCGATAGACTTATAATGGATCTTTGCCATGTTAATTTTATTCGGTACTATATAGCCGGAGGCGTTGTGCCGGCGGCAGTAGGTATAGCTGTACGGCCTTTAATTCTACCAGTTTTCATTAAACCGTCATAATGGCGCATCAGCAAATGACTTTCTACTTGTTGCAATGTATCTAGTACAACACCTACTAAGATGATCAGTGAAGTACCACCGAAGAATCTTGCAAACTGGCTGTTAACGTGAGCTAAGTTAGCCAGTGCAGGTATAATAGCGATCATCGCTAAAAAGATTGATCCCGGTAAAGTGATCTTAGAGATCACGTCATCGATAAAGTTAACCGTTGCATCACCTGGTTTAACACCTGGAATAAAGCCACCATTTTTCTTCATATCATCCGACATTTGTTTCGGATTTACAGTGATAGCTGTATAGAAGTAAGTGAACAGGATGATCAATATCGCGAATACCAGGTTGTGTAACCATGAAGTATAATTTGATAGCAGGATCAAAACTGTGCTCGATGCCATTTTAGGGAAAAACGACGCAATTGTAGTTGGGATAAACATTAAAGCCTGCGCAAAAATAATCGGCATTACACCAGCTGCGTTAACCTTTAACGGGATATACTGACGTACACCGCCATATTGTTTGTTACCAACAATACGTTTTGCGTATTGGACTGCAACCTTACGAGTACCTTGTACAACAAGGATAGTAAACATTACAACCGCAATAAGCGCTACGATCTCTACAATGAAGATCAATAAACCACCACTGTTGGTATCAGTTACTCTTGAGCTAAACTCGGTTACGATAGCCGAAGGAAGCTGAGCAATAATACCCACCATGATAATCAATGATATACCGTTTCCAATACCTTTATCAGTGATTTTTTCACCTAACCACATTACAAATAATGTACCTGCAGTTAATACGAATACCGAAGTGATATTAAACATAGTTGCACCTAATACAGGGCTGATAGCTTCTGGCGCAATCTGGGTACGGATGTATCCGATAGCTTGCGCAGCAGTAATAGCGATGGTTAGGTAGCGTGTCCACTGGTTTAATTTGTTGCGTCCGCTTTCGCCTTCTTTTTGAAGTTTGGTGAAATAAGGCACAGCGATACCCAATAACTGCACCACGATAGATGCAGAAATATATGGCATTACGCCCAATGCAAAAATGGATGCGCGGGAGAATGATCCACCGGCAAACATATTTAATAAGCCTAACAAGCCTTCTTTTGCTTTTTGAGAGTTTAAAGAAGCCGGATCAACGCCAGGCAGTACAATAAATGATCCTACCCGGTATATTAAAAGAAATAAGAGTGTGTTTATAATACGCACTCTTAAATCTTCGATTTTCCAGATGTTTGATAATGTGGTGAAAAATCTTTTCATTGAAAATTATAACTTAACGATGGAACCACCGGCTGCTTCAATAGCTTTTTGTGCTGTTGCTGAAAACGCATGAGCTGTTACATCAAGCTTTGCTTTCAACTCGCCACGACCTAATACTTTGATCAAATCGTTTTTAGAAGCTAAACCATGCTCTCTGAAAGTATCAAAAGTGATTACGTTTACAGAATGCTTTTCAGCTAATTCTTGTAAAGCATCAAGGTTAACGCTTACATACTCTACACGGTTCGGGTTTTTAAAGCCCACTTTAGGAACACGACGTTGTAAAGGCATTTGACCACCTTCAAAACCAACCTTAGTTGATGTACCTGAACGTGAACCAGCACCTTTGTGACCACGTGTTGACGTGCCACCACGGCCAGAACCGGTACCACGACCGATTCTTTTTCTATTTTTTATGGAACCTTCTGCAGGTTTCAGATTACTTAAATTCATGATTAAATATTTTCAACTGCTACCAAATGATTAACTTTTCTAATCATGCCGATAATAGCATCATTAGCTTCAACCTCTACACTGTGGTTGATCTTTCTCAAACCTAAAGCGGCTACGGTCTTTTTCTGACGTTCGCTTCTGTCGATAACGCTTTTTATTTGTGTTATTTTGATCTTCGCCATGATAATTATCCGTTAAATACTTTACCTAAGTTAACACCGCGGTGTTGAGCTACGGTATAAGCATCGCGCAATTGCGCTAAGGCTAATACAGTTGCTTTAACCACGTTGTGTGGATTTGATGAACCTTTTGATTTTGCAAGTACGTTATGCACGCCTGCAGATTCTAATACCGCACGCATCGCACCACCAGCAATAACACCGGTACCGTTTGCTGCTGGCTTTAAGAATACAAAACCGCCAGAATATTTACCAATTTGTTCGTGTGGTATAGTGTTATTAATAATAGGCACTTTTACCAGGTTCTTTTTAGCATCATCGATACCTTTAGCAATTGCCTCAGTTACCTCTTTTGCTTTACCTAAACCGTAACCAACTACACCATTTTCATCACCTACAACCACAATGGCCGAGAAGCTGAAAGTACGGCCACCTTTGGTTACTTTGGCAACACGTTGTATGCTAACCAAGCGATCTTTTAATTCGATCTCTGTGGTTTTTACTCTTTTAACATTTATTGTTGACATCTCTTTGCTTCAATTAAAATTTTAAACCGCCTTCACGTGCACCTTCAGCCAGTTGTTTAACTCGGCCATGGTACAGGTAACCATTTCTGTCAAACACTACGGCAGTGATGCCTGCAGCGATTGCTTTCTGGGCTACAAGTTTACCTACAGCTGCTGATTGCTCGCCTTTGGTACCTGATGCAGAAAAATCTTTTGACAAAGATGATGCTGATACTATAGTTTTTCCGTTAACATCGTCAATAACCTGGGCATAAATACCCTTGTTGCTTCTGAATACAGACAAGCGCGGACGCTCTGTTGAACCTGAAAGATGCTTTCTGATTCCTTTTTTAATTCTGTCTCTTCTTGATAATTTAGCTGCCATGACGATTATTTTTTAGATGCTGATTTACCTGCTTTTCTTCTTAATATTTCACCTACAAACTTGATACCTTTACCTTTGTATGGCTCTGGTGCACGTAGTGAACGTATTTTAGCAGCTACCTGACCGATCAATTGCTTGTCAATTGATTCTAGAATGATAGTTGGGTTTTTACCCTTCTCAGCAGTTGTTGATACTTTAATTTCTTTAGGTAATTCAAACACATAGTGGTGAGAAAATCCCAACACCAAATCAAGTGTGTTACCTGTATTGGTTGCACGATAACCTACACCCACAAGCTCTTGCTCAAGCTTGTAACCTGTAGTTACGCCAATTACCATGTTATTTAATAAAGCGCGGTATAAACCGTGTAATGCTTTATGGCGTTTTTGATCAGAAGGACGTGTAACCACGATGTTTCCTTCTTCCTGCTCGACTTTGATGTCGGCATCAACAGCCTGATGTAATTCACCTTTAGGGCCTTTAACAGTAATCAGGTTTTCGCCTGATACAGTTACAGTAACGCCTGCCGGGATTGCTATAGGTGCTTTTCCTACTCTTGACATTCCTTAATTCCTCCTGTTATTAATAAACAAAGCATAAAACTTCACCACCTACATTCTGAACGCGAGCTTCTTTGTCAGTCATCACGCCTTTAGAAGTTGATAAGATGGCAATACCTAAACCGTTTAATACACGTGGCATGTTTGCGGTACCAGCATATTTTCTCAAACCTGGTTTACTAATACGCGAAATTGTGCGGATAGCAGGGATCTTGGTTACTGGGTGGTACTTCAAAGCAACCTTGATGATGCCTTGGGGACCATTGTCCTCAAATTTGTAATTTGCAATGTAACCTTTGTCGAAAAGCACTTTAGTGATTTCCTTCTTCAGATTAGATGCAGGAATTTCAACAACCCTATGGTTGGCTTTGATAGCATTCCTTACTCGTGTAAGATAATCTGCGATTGGATCTGTATTCATTTTTTATAAAAGTATGATGGTGGTTTCCTTCCCGGCCTATCCGGGGCGACCTTCCATCGGTTAATTTTGTATTAACGTATATTACGCTTTTTTGCATAAATACGAATAAAAAAGCAATTGAACGTTAACGCAATTACGTTAAACGTTCAACACTATATTATTTTATTACCAGCTTGCTTTTTTAACACCCGGTATTTTACCAGCTAAAGCCATTTCACGGAATGTTACACGTGAAATACCAAACTGACGCATATAACCCCTTGGGCGGCCGGTTAATTTGCAACGGTTGTGCAATTTTACCGGTGAAGCTGCTTTAGGTAATTTATCTAAACCGATATAATCACCAGCTGCTTTAAGAGCTGCTCTTTTTTCAGCAAATTTTGCTACTAACTTAGCACGTTTTACTTCGCGTGCTTTTACGCCTTCTTTAGCCATTGTTAACTGGAGTTTGATTTTTAAATGGTAAACCAAATTGTTTCAGCAACTCTAATGCTTCCACATCATTTGTAGCTGAGGTTACAAAGGTAATATCCATACCCATAATTTTATTGATCTTGTCAATATTAATCTCAGGGAAGATGATTTGCTCAGTGATACCTAATGTATAGTTACCACGGCCATCGAAACCTTTATCGTTGATACCTTTGAAATCACGGATACGTGGTAAAGCAACAGCAATTAAACGGTCTAAAAACTCGTACATTGTATTGTCGCGCAGTGTAACACGTACACCTACCGGCATATTTTTACGCAATTTGAAGTTAGAGATATCTTTCTTAGACTTAGAAGATACTGCCTGCTGACCAGTGATGGTAGTTAACTCATTGATGGCAACATCGATAAGTTTTTTATCAGTGGTAGCAGCACCAACACCCTGGTTGATGGCTATTTTCTCAAGCTTAGGAACCTGCATTACGCTTTTGTACTGAAACTTTTCTTTCAGTGCGGTGCGGATCTCATCCTTGTATTTCGATTTTAATCTTGGTGTGTAGGTCATTACTTAATTTCCTCCCCTGATTTTTTTGAAACTCTTACTAATTTACCAGCATCGTTCTTTTTACGGCCTACACGTGTAGTCTCGCCTGTTTTTGGATCAACCAAAGCCAGGTTAGAAATGTGGATAGCAGCTTCTTGTTTAACGATACCACCGTTAGGGTTTGCAGCGTTTGGTTTAGTATGTTTAGATACTAAGTTAACACCTTCAACTATAGCGCGGCTTTTAGTTAAGTTAATTTCAGTTATTTTACCTTGTGATCCTTTTGAATCACCAGCGATTACCTTAACAAGATCACCTTTACGGATCTTAAGTTTCGGTTGTGCGTTTTTCTTTCTTTCCATTGTTACAATACCTCCGGTGCTAATGATACAATCTTCATAAATTGTTTTTCACGCAGCTCTCTTGCAACTGGGCCGAAGATACGTGTACCTCTTGGCTCGTCCTGGTTGTTTAATAACACGGCTGCATTATCGTCGAAACGGATATATGAACCATCTTTGCGGCGTATTTCCTTTTTGGTTCTAACCACTACGGCTTTAGATACAGTACCTTTTTTTACGTTACCTGATGGTATCGCACTTTTAACGGTAACTACGATCTTGTCTCCTATAGAGGCATATCTTTTGCCGGTACCACCTAACACACGGATCACTAAAACTTCTTTAGCGCCACTGTTATCGGCTACATTCAATCTTGATTCCTGTTGTACCATTTTATTTAGCCCTCTCTAAAATTTGAACTAATCTCCAGTTTTTGCTTTTGCTCAACGGGCGTGTTTCCATAATCAATACGGTATCACCAATACCACAAGTATTAGTTTCGTCGTGAGCCATAAATTTGGTAGTCTTTTTCAGGAACTTACCGTAGATAGGGTGTTTCACCTTACGTTCCACAGCCACCACAATAGACTTATCCATCTTATTGCTTACTACCAGCCCGGTACGTGTTTTTCTTAAATTTCTTTCCATTGTTGTCGACGCTGATTATTATTCTTTTCCAGCAGTTACCGCAGCTTTACGCTTTGCTAATTCTGTATTTAAACGAGCAACATCCTTGCGTACTTTAGTAATACGGGTTGGATTTTCAATAGCCGAAACAGCGTGTGCAAATTTCAACTTAGTGAGATTGTTCCTTTCCTCGCCAATTCTTGCGGTCAACTCTTCAGTTGACAGGCCTAAAATTTCTGAGTTTTTCATTTCTTTAATTTAATTGTAAGTTGTAAAGTATTAAGTTGTAGGTTGTAAGTATTACTTATATACCATACAACTTAAAAACTTAAACTCATTAATTATGCCTCTGCGTAATCTCTGCGCACTACAAAACGAGTTTGTACTGGCAGTTTCTGTGCTGCCAGGCGCAGAGCTTCTTTGGCAACTTCTAATGGCACACCTTCGGCCTCAAAAATGATACGTCCAGGGCGTACAACTGCTACCCAATATTCGGGAGCACCTTTACCTTTACCCATACGTACCTCTGCAGGTTTTTTAGTTACAGGTTTGTCAGGGAAAATCCTGATCCACACCTGGCCTTCACGTTTCATGAAACGTGTTACAGCAATACGTGCAGCTTCGATCTGGCGGCTGGTAATCCAGGCCGGCTCGAGTGATTTTATACCGAAAGATCCGAATGAAAGCTCAGCACCACGAGTGGCGTTGCCTTTCATCTTGCCTTTTTGCATCTTTCTGAACTTCGTTCTTTTTGGCTGTAGCATTATCTTAAGCTTTTTATGTCGTTAAAACGATGTCTTATTGACTGATTATCTGTTACCACCGGGACGGTTACCAGCACCACCACCTGGACGGCCGCCTTGGCCACCAGGGCGATTGCCGCCACCACGTTGGTTATTATTACCCGGACCACCTGCGTTTCTGCGATCACCGCCGGCACCTGGACCACCTCTACGGTCGCCACCACCTCTGCGATCACCACCACCGCGGTTATCTCTTTCGCCACGAGCGCCAAAACCTGCTGCACCTTCAGGACGACCGCCCTTACCGCTGCTGCTGCTTGATGCACCAATGTTTGGAGATAGATCACGTTTGCCATATACCTCGCCTTTGCAAATCCACACTTTGATACCTATTTTACCATAGGTAGTTAATGCTTCTGCCAGTGCATAGTCAATATCAGCGCGGAAAGTATGTAACGGAATCCTTCCCTCTTTATATTGCTCGGTACGGGCCATCTCTGCACCGCCTAAACGGCCCGAAGTCATTATCTTGATACCCTCAGCACCCATTCTCATGGTTGAAGCTATCGAAGTTTTCATGGCACGACGGAATGAAATTCTCGCCTCTAATTGTTTAGCGATACCTTCTGCAACTAATTGTGCATCAAGTTCAGGACGTTTGATCTCGAAAATGTTAATTTGAACATCCTTTTTAGTCAGTTTCTTTAACTCTTCTTTGATCTTATCAACTTCCTGGCCGCCTTTGCCAATAACGATACCCGGACGGGCAGTATGTATAGTAACGGTAATACGTTTTAATGTACGCTCAATAACTACTTTAGATACGCCGCCTTTAGCGATACGTACAGAAAGGTATTTGCGGATTTTTTCGTCTTCAACTAATTTATCGGAGTAGTTGTCACCACCGTACCAATTAGAATCCCATCCTCTGATGATTCCTAATCTGTTACCTATTGGATGTGCTTTTTGTCCCATTTTGATTAATTGATTTCGGTTTTACTGTCCACAATAAGAGTTACGTGATTTGAGCGCTTACGGATACGATATCCACGGCCTTGTGGGGCCGGGCGAAGTCTTTTTAACTGACGGCCTCCGCCTACAGAAACTTCCTTCACAAATAAGTTGCTATCTTCAACACGTTTGCCTTCGTTTTTAGCTTCCCAGTTTTTGATAGCTGATAGTAACAGTTTCTCAACACGGATAGCCGCTTCTTTATTTGTAAACTTTAATGTATATAAAGCTTTCTCTACATTCATACCGCGAATCAGATCAACTACAAGGCGCATTTTACGCGGTGAAGTTGGGCAATTTTGCAGTTTAGCGATAGAAGCGCCGCCTACAACAGCTTTAGCAGCTTCTTTCTGTTGTCTGATTAATACAGACTTTTTGATTTTAGTTGTTGCTTCCATGCCTTATTTTTTCTTTTCTGCGTGACCACGGAATGTGCGTGTTGGTGCAAACTCTCCCAGCTTGTGACCCACCATGTTTTCTGTTACGTACACAGGGATAAATTTATTACCGTTGTGTACTGCGAATGTATGACCAACGAAGTCAGGAGAAATCATGGAACGTCTTGACCATGTTTTTACAACTGATTTTTTACTTGATTCATTCAGGGTAAGAACTTTTCTTTCCAGGTTGAAATCAATATAAGGTCCTTTTTTAATTGAACGAGCCATTATTTTTTCCTTCTTTCAATGATATAACGATCCGATGTTTTCTTTTTGTCACGAGTTTTGTAGCCTTTAGCTAATAAACCTTTGCGTGAACGAGGGTGACCTCCTGATGAACGGCCTTCACCACCACCCATAGGGTGATCGACAGGGTTCATGGCTACACCACGTACTCTTGGTCTGCGGCCCAACCAGCGTTTACGGCCGGCTTTACCTAACACCTCATTTGCTTTCTCAGCATTTGAAACAGTACCGATGGTTGCAAGGCAAGTAGCCAGGATCATACGGGTTTCGCTAGAAGGCAATTTGATAATGGCATATTTGCCATCACGTGCAGACAGTTGTGCGTAAGTACCTGCAGAGCGGGCAATTGTGCCACCCTGACCAGGATTAAGTTCAATGTTGTGTATGATCGAACCAAGCGGGATGTTCTTAAGTGGTAAAGTGTTACCAACTTCAGGAGCAGCTGCTTCGCCTGATAATACAATTTGTCCAACTTGTAATCCTTCAGGAGCGATCATGTAACGTTTCTCACCATCAACATAAGTTAATAGGGCGATACGTGCTGAACGGTTTGGATCGTACTCAATAGTGGTAACTTTTGCGGGAATGTCAAATTTGTTACGCTTGAAGTCGATCAATCGGTATGATTTCTTATGTCCCCCACCGATATAACGCATGGTCATTTTACCGGTATTGTTACGACCACCTGATTTCTTGTGCGATACAACCAGTGACTTTTCAGGCACATTGGTTGTTACGTCCGAATAATCGGCACCAACTCTGAAGCGGGTACCCGGCGTAACCGGTTTAAATCTTTTAACTGCCATTTCTCTTTTTATATTGTGCTATAAAAATCTATTGTTTCACCGTCTTTCAATGAAATCACCGCTTTTTTGTAAGTAGCAGAACGACCAGATACGGCGCCTCCTTTAGTGTTGCGGGTTTTCAATTTTCCGACATATTTCATGGTATTTACCGCTGTAACGTTAACACCATACATCTTTTCAATTTCTAATTTGATCTGGATCTTGTTAGCTCTATGATCAACCTTGAAAACATAACGATTAAGTTTCTCAGTTAACTGAGCTACTTTTTCTGTAAGTAAGGGTTTCTTTAATATTTCCATATTACTTAGCGAAAGCTTCCTCCAAAGTTTTAACAGAAGCCGAAGTTAAGATCAACTTACCAGCGTTTAACACATCATAAGTGTTTAACTGATCAGCTGTGATAACCTTGGTTTTCTTAAGGTTTCTGCTTGATAAATACACATTGTTATTTGCTGCAGGCAGTACTAACAAAGTTTTTTCGTTAGTTAACTGTAAGTCAGCCAATAATTGGATGTAGCTTTTAGTTTTAACAGCGTCAAAGCTAAAGTCTTCTAACACCAATACATTGCTATCCTGAGCTTTGTATGATAAGGCTGATTTACGAGCCAGTGATTTAAGCTTTTTGTTTAATTTAAAGCTATAATCACGAGGCTGAGGACCGAAAACACGACCACCACCATTAAATAATGGCGATTTAATGCTACCGGCACGTGCACCACCTGTACCTTTTTGTTTATGTAACTTGCGGGTTGAACCAGCAATTTCATTACGTTGTTTTGATTTGTGCGTACCCTGACGCTGATTAGCCAGATATTGTTTTACATCCAGGTAAATAGCGTGATCGTTGGGCTCGATACCGAATACCGAATCAGGAAGTTGCACCTTGGCACCTGTTTGCTTACCTGATACATTTAATACATTAACTTCCATCTTATTTATCAACGATTACGAATGAACCCTTAGCTCCGGGAATAGATCCCTTAACCACCAATAAATTTTGCTCTGGATAAACTTTAACAACCTCAAGGTTTTGAACCTTAATACGAACGTTACCAGTTTGACCAGCCATACGCATACCTTTAAATACACGTGACGGCCATGAAGATGCACCCAGTGAACCTGGAGCTCTTAAACGGTTGTGCTGTCCGTGAGTTTGCATACCAACACCACCAAATCCGTGGCGTTTTACAACACCTTGAAAACCTTTACCTTTAGAGGTACCTACTACATCAACAAAATCACCTGAGTTGAAGATATCGACAGTAACGGTGTCGCCTAAATTCTTTTCGTCCTCAAATGTTTTGAATTCCACAAGCTTACGCTTAGGTGTAGTACCGGCTTTTTGGAAGTGACCTTTCAAAGGAGCAGAAGTGTTCTTCTCCTTTTTTTCATCATACGCTAACTGGATTGCAGCGTACCCGTCTGTTTCTACAGACCGTACTTGTGTTACTACACAAGGACCAGCTTCGATTACAGTACACGGAATGTTTTTTCCGGCCTCATCGAAAATACTGGTCATCCCTACTTTTTTACCAATAATTCCTGACATTTTATTTTATTTTTTGTTTTGCCCATCGAAGCAGTAGGGCTTCGTTCAAGGCATTAGTTCCCCCTTAAGGGACGGCAAAGATAGGAATTATTAATTAACTCTCAAACACTTAGCAAATTATTTTTTCAATAATTTTATAGCTAACGTTTTGTAAGTCAAATAGCATTGGGCTTGCTATTGGTGTTATTGTTGCGGCCAAACTACACTGTGTTAAAACAAACATTCGCAATTTTAACAGCCAACCCTGCAAAACTATAATTGTTACGCTATTTTTCTATTCTTATTTATTAAAATTGTCAAAAAACTATTAAATCAACGATGTATAAAAAGTTACTCTTAAATGCCTTGCTACTCCTTATTATAGGTGCGGCATCGGCACAATCACTATATATGCCGCGCGATATAAAACGTGCATATAAAAATGCAACCCGCTCATTAGATGGTCGCCCCGGAAAAAACTATTGGCAAAACCACGCCCGTTACAACATCCATGTAACTGCCAATGCGCCCGATCGCAACATTAAAGGAACCGAGGAAATTACCTACATCAATAACAGCCCCGATACGCTGAAAAGCTTAAACATGAAGCTGATCCTGAACATACACCGCCCGGGAGCGGCAAGGATGAGGCCGGTTGAAGAAGATTATTTAACAAGCGGCATTCAGATCGACACCTTTAACGTAAACGGAACTGCCACCAAATGGAACAACGTTACCAATAACGCAACCAATCAAGGCGTAAGGTTAACACAACCATTGATGCCGCACGACTCTGTTAAGCTTAACATTGCCTGGCATTACCAGATTTCTTTAAAAAGTGAGCGCGAAGGGATGATCGACTCTACCACTTATTACCTGGCTTACTTTTACCCACGCGTATCTGTTTATGATGATTATAATGGCTGGGATCGCTTAACTTTTAACGATGCACAAGAATTTTATAACGACTTTAACGATTATACCTTAAAAGTAACTGTACCTAAAAACTATATTGTTTGGGCTACAGGTACGCTGCAAAACGCAAACCAGGTATTACAGCCAGAGTACGCCAAACGCTTGGAAGCTTCTTTCACCAGCGACTCTACCATCCATGTGGCAACAGCCGAAAACCTGGCTAAGAAAAACATTACTGCACAAAACGCAACCAATACCTGGGTTTGGACAGCCAACAACATTACAGATGTAGCCGTAGGTATCAGTGATCATTATGTTTGGGATGCAGCAAGTACCGTGGTTGATGAGGCAACCCATCGCCGCGCCAGTATGCAGGCTGCATTTTTAAACAGCTCAGTAGATTTTCATCACTCGGTACAATTTGGCCGTAACAGCTTAAGCTGGTTTTCACATAACTGGCCGGGCATTCCCTACCCTTTCCCTAAAATGACCGCTTTTCAGGGATTTGCAGACATGGAGTACCCTATGATGGTAAATGACAGCCACACCAGCGATTTGCGTTTTGCACAGTTTGTACAAGACCACGAGATCGCACATACCTATTTCCCTTTCTACATGGGTATCAATGAAACCCGTTACGGTTTTATGGACGAAGGCTGGGCAACCACTTATGAACTTTTAATCGGCACAGCAGAAGTTGGGAAAGAAGAAGCACAGAAATTATATAAAGGCTTCCGCGTAAATGGCTGGATACACGATCGCTCAACAACCGAAGACCTGCCGGTTATTACTCCAACCAGCGAATTAGTTTCAGGCCTGGGCAATAATGAGTATGGCAAACCATCATTAAGCTACCTTGCATTAAAAGATATGCTGGGCGATGAGTTGTTTAAAAAAGCGTTGCATACTTATATGAATAACTGGAATGGCAAGCACCCCATTCCGTGGGACTACTTCAACTCAATGGCTACCGGGTCTGGTAAAAACCTGGATTGGTTCTTTGCCAACTGGTTCTTCACCAATTACTATGATGATCTGGCAATTGATAAAGTAACCACTACAGCCAAAGGCGCACAGGTTGATGTGAAAAACATTGGCGGTTTTGCCATTCCGTTTGAAGTGGTGGTAACCTATGCTGATGGATCGACTAAAAGTTTCCACCAAACACCAATTGTTTGGGAGCACAACCAAAAAACCGTGGTAATTAATTTAACCAGCAATAAAGCAATTACTGCGATCAAGCTAGATAACGGCATTTTTATGGATGCCGACGAAAGCAATAACAGCTGGAAAAAATAGAGTCAAGAATCGAGAAACAAGAATCAAGACTACATATAAAAAGAAAAGCGATCTGGTAACCCGGTCGCTTTTCTTTTTATACATTCATCTTAACCATCACATTATCAATAAATAATTTAATTTTATAATTCAAATTCAACCAGCCAATCATAATGACACTTTCGGGGAACTTATTGTGGGATAACCAAAAGGACAAGAAGGAGAACATTTTCAACCTGCTATGCTTCGTTTTAATTGCAAGCACGTTTTTCACAAACCTTGTCCATATCCGCCATTTTGGAACTAAGCTACAGCTTACCGAAATCGTGTTTTTCTTACTACTCCCATTTATTCCTTACGCTAAAGTATGGCAATATCAGGTTGGCAATAATCTTACCTTTATTAAACTGGTGCTGGTTTACTTAGCGTTAGATCTTACCAGCTCGCTGCTTAGTCACCAAACATCTGCTATTACTGAAAGCCTGGGGCGATGTTATCTCTTCACTGTTTTCCTTATTTTAAGCTATCAGTTCAGCACTTTTACTATTGTTGGATTAATGGAGCGCGCTTCTTATGCCCTTATCTTTTCTGCTTTAGGTATCATCTTGCTATCGGCCTATGGCTACTTAATGCTCGCTTTTAATCGGCGTACCCCCTATCTGATGTTCTTCGATATCTACCCCTACTTTGGCAGACTATATCGATTAAGGGGGCCAACTGTTTTTCCATCAATGCTAATTAGTCTGCTTAGTTTATTGCTGGTGTTTGTGATGGGTATTTTCGGGCATAGCAAAATCAAAAAATCCAGTCTGGCTATTCTGTTCATACTGCTCTTTGTTTGCGCTGTGCTTACCTTATCTAAATCAATATTATTGGTGGCACTTTGTATTGTAGTGTTTTTACTGAAAAAAGCTGGAATCTTAAATAAAGCGACATTTATAATTACTACTGTATTCTTCACCCTGCTCATTACTTTCTTCACGCATGTAATTATCATGAAAGCAGGATCTGCCGAGGAGCAAACTGTGCTGGCAAGTCATTTTACATCAGATAAAGTGCTTTATGAAAGTAATGGATACCAGGTTTTAGAAACCGGCTATCTCACCCTAAAAAGAGTGGAAATTAAAATGGCTGCCGAACACCCTTTCTTCGGCGTGGGCACAGGCAATTTCAACAAGCGCATCCATATATATAAGCAACAAGGCTTGTTCCCAAAGAAATTCTCAGACTTTGATCCCCATTGTACTTATCTTGGAGCATTGGTAGAGAATGGAATCTTTGCAGCAATTACTTTACTGGCTATAATCTTTTATATATTCCGCAACTTTCTTAAGCGCGAAGATCTATTAACGAACAGCATTTTACTCGCCTTCTTTTTAATCTTTCTCGTTTTTATAATTGATGGAATATCTACCGATATATTAAACTTCAGGCATCTTTGGGTTTTCCTGGCGATGGTATTTGTCTATATGCAGAAAACGAAAAGCCAAGATGAACTTAATCCATCATCAACCTTCTAATCAACTCTGCGCTTTGCTTCTTACCCTCATCAAGCCTGTCGCTAAAAAAGGTTTGGACTTCGTTGAAGTGCTTTTTATAACCTTCCATATCGCCATAACCTATAATAGACGACCATTCGCGCACTGCCGAGTGAAATTCCAAATCATCACCTCGGATGGTTTTATCATAAAGAGCTGTTTCGATAGATTCCTCTAACAGCTGTTCGTTTTTAAACAGATACTCGGCAATACCTAAACGCAAGCGGAAGGGCGGTGTTTGGGCAATCAGGTTATCGTACGGGTTTACACCCAAGTGGTACCAGGCATCAACCATACTTAATATACTTAAGTGCGAATTAGGCTTGGGATGGATCCCGCCATCACCTAGTGAAAAATCTTTCATCACCTGATCGTTAAACATAATGAGCTTACGACTTTCGTGGAAAACAAAATCACGCGCCTTGTATATCCGCTCGCGAAAGGCTTTCTCTTCTTCCATAATCATGAGCTTAAACAATTCTGATTCGGACACGGCATAACGCTTAACCTGTTGCCTTGCATAAGGATTAAGAATAGCCAACCCGGCATAAACGTGCGCTTTGTAACTGAAGATACGGAGTGTAGTCAGGATTTTTACGTTATCGATACCGCCATTATAAGAAGCATTATCCCAGGGGAAAAATCCTGCAGATTTCCATGCAGTCCCCATACTCTCGAAACCTACGTGGGTTACGGCCTGGGTATCGGCCACAATTTGATCGTGCTGATGGTAATCGGGGAGTTCTACAATATCAGTCCCTACGGCATTAAACAGATCGAACATCTGCCGGTAACTCGCATCATCACTTCGGTGGCGAATCAGCATCAGCTTTTGTCCCTTAGGCTCAAACCCCGGACCGTGCATAGCGTGGAAGGTGATAATATTGACATTGGCAGGCAGATACTTTTCAAAAATCTCGATCTCGATAGACTTCACTGAAGTTTGCCCGGCCACAATTGTATTGGGTTTAATGGCAAGGTATGACTGCGCAACCACCTGCTCCAGGTATTCGGCCTCGACAGAATAAATAAGCAGATTACTTTTAGCCGCAACGTCTGTTCCCTTATCCAGTATCTCTACCTCATGACCTGCAAGTTCTTCTTCAATTTTTTGTCGATTTTGGGGTAGATCGCAACCGCATACCCGGTAGCCTGCTTTGGCAAATGCCTTGGCATACAAACGGCCCATATCGCCCAAACCAATAATCCCGATATTCATGCCGCTAATATAAGTACCCGCGCGATAAACAATAGCTTTAGCATACTAAATACACAATTTTACCGCCTATTAAATAAATTTAATAACTTAGTGCAACTTGCGTAACTCGTTTACGTTACAGGTGAAATACAGGTTATAACAACCATCTAAATTATGCACTATGAATAACAAGCTGTTTTTTAAAGGGTTAATTGCCGCAACGCTAATCGTTGTATCTTCACAATTTGCTTCTGCACAAGACAGTATTAAAAAAGAAGCTGTTGTAAAACCTGTATTACCTAAACCAAAACCGGTTGTTACCCAACCAGTGGGTGCAAAGCCCACGGCAACTTATCCGGTTAGGCCAACTACACCTCAAACAGGTGCAGCACCAGCAACTACCCCAGGAACTTATGTACCCCCACCGGCACCTGCACAGTCTAACGACCGCAGCATTAACGGCCAATACCAATTTTTACTAAACAAAACTTACGGCTATCAACGCCCCTTACTTGCTGCCTTTTATAAAAGCGTTACCGATACCCTGGGTTTCGAACGTAAAAAGCTGAAACCACTACAAGCAAGCGTTACCGGCTTAACCGACACTGTTAAAAGCCTGCATGCCCAATTATCTGCCCAAAAACAGGTGGTTAACGAATCGAGCAATAAGGTTGATAGCATCAGCCTTGCTGGTATCGACATGACAAAATCAGCCTATAACATTTTGATGTGGGGCTTAGTTGCTGTTTTTGCTGCTGCTGCTGCATTTGTGATTTTCCGCTCGGGTAGTTACAGCCGCGAAGCCAAATACCGCATTAAACTGTACGAAGACCTGGACGAAGAGTACAAAGGTTATAAAGCTAAAGCCAACGAAAAAGAAAAGAAACTTGCGCGCGAACTACAAACTGCAAGAAACAAACTGGAAGAGTTGACCGGTAACCCAGGCTATTAGCCGCCCCCTGCCCCCTAAAGGGGGAGTAAAATTCCTTTATTAATTAAATATGTCTCAAAGAGCTTTTCTATTTGGTTGGAATCCGATTAAATGGCCATGGGCCAATTTGGATGATGACATTAAAAAGCTTGCTACCGATGGTGGCCTGAAAGAAGATTGGAGCGTAGCCAGCCACAAAGCCATCCAAGTGGGAGATCGTGCTTATATTGTTCGCCTGGGTGTCGAGCCTAAGGGGTTATTCGCTTCGGGCACCATTACGTCAGAACCATACCGTGCTTTTAGAAAAGGCCGTCATTATTTCCGCGTTGATATTACACTTGATGTTTTGCTCAATCCTGAAAAGGAACGAATCCTTACCCTCGATATTCTAAAAACCGGAAACCTTGCTGCCCAAACCTGGGCACCCCAAGCATCTGGCATTTCTATAAAACCAGAATTATTAGATGAGCTAGAAGGATTATGGCTTAATTTTCTGGAAACAAAAGACCACCCCGAAGACTTCTAATATCAGTTAATCCTCACTTATTTATGGAATTTAGAATCGGCGACCTGGTATCCACCCCAAACGGTAATGGATACATTAATGATATTATTGAAAACGAAGTAATCGTTGACCTGATAGATGGCGACGACCATCGCGAAATGTTTGATGTTTCGCAGATTGCTTTATTGGAGGAATAAGTTGCCGAAATACAAAAGGCGTCACACTGAGGCACTCGAAGTGTGACGCCCTTGCTTTAATATCTGCGTGGAGTTCTACTCCGACCTCAAGCTCCTTACCGGATTAGCAATTGCCGCTTTGATAGATTGGAAGCTTACCGTTATAATAGTAATTACCATCGCACCAACACTTGCTGCAATAAACACCCACCATGATATTGCAGTGTGATATTCATATACTTTTAGCCAATCATTTAGATAATACCAAGCTACCGGGATTGCGATAATACATGATATAATTACCAGTCCCAGGAAATCTTTAGAAAGCATACTCCAAAGGTTAAATACTGATGCGCCCAGTACTTTGCGTACACCAATTTCTTTGGTACGCTGTTCGGCCACAAATGAGGCCAGGCCAAATAAACCAAGTGACGATATGAAGATAGCCAGGACGGCGAAAAACGTAGCCAGGTTGCCTATACGTTCTTCGTCGGCAAACTTATGGGCATACTCATCATCAATAAATTTATAACTAAAGGGGCTAGCCGGGTTGTACTTTTTAAACACAGGCTCCAGTCTGGATAAGGCATTGGCTACTGCCATGGTTGGCTTTATCTTCATCGTAATGATATTTGCCCAGCCATAGTTTAGGGTAAACACCGTAGGCATAGCTTCCATGTATGGTGAGTTCATTACCATGTTCTTAATTACTCCCCTTACTATATAATTTTTACCGTTCCATTTTATGGTTTCACCCACCGGCTCTTTAATACCGATTAGTTTTACGGCAGCCTCATTCAGCAATAAGCTACTGGTATCGGTTGCAAAGTTTCTAGAAAAGTCACGACCATCTTTAATTTCCCAACCTATCGTTTTACCAAAATCGTGCGTTACCGCTACGATACCAAATATTGGGTTGGTTCCTGGATTCTTGCCTCTCCAATCGAACCCAATCTGGTTACTCCAAATATCAGTCGCCGGGCTCGAAGATTCTGACATATTATCAATCGCGCCTGTTTTAAGTAAGTCGCTCCTTAAGGCGTCGTAATGGCCTTGCAAATCGGGCGTATTAATATCTACAGTAACCAAACCCGCGCGTGTATAACCTACAGGCCTGTTTTTGGCGAATTGTATTTGTTTAAAAACGATAATGGTACCAATGATGAGCGTAATAGATACTGTAAACTGTATTACCACCAATACCTTGCGCGGCAAGGCAGCAAACCGTCCTGTTTTAAACGTGCCTTTTAATACCTTAACCGTATTAAAGCCCGAAAGGTAGAAGGCAGGATAACTGCCAGACACCACACCGGTAAGTAATGAAAACGCCAGGCTAAGCAGCCAAAATGATCCGCTTGTCCACGGAAAATTCATTTGCTTATTGGCTAAATTGTTAAACATTGGTAAAAACAGAATCACGATGATCATGGCAAAAACAAATGCGATCAACGCCATCACAATAGATTCGCTTAAAAACTGGGCAATTAGTTGCTGACGCATTGAACCGATGGCCTTGCGGATACCTGCTTCTTTAGCACGTTTCTCTGAGCGAGCGGTGCTAAGGTTCATAAAGTTGATGCAGGCCAGCAGCAATACAAATATACCGATGATACCAAACAGCCATACATACTGGATGCGGCCGCCATCGATCTTGCCGTCCTTAAAATTGCTGTAAAGGTGCCATTTATCCATTGGGTGTACCAACAGCCATTCGTTACCTTCTTTAAAATGATCGTGCGAAAGGCCTTTTATTTTGCTGCTTACCTTATCAAAATCTACATTATCATTTAGCTGTACAAATAACTGGGTGCTGTGATCGCCCCAATTTGTTTGTGCCGATTTGGTATATGCATCGGTAGCTATCAACTTATCCCACGACAACAGCATCTTCATATCGTTAAAAGTAGAATTCTGAGGCAGATCCTCATATACGCCTCCTACTTTCAAATCCATCTTATTATTAATGCGTACTGTTTTACCCATTGGGTTACTATCGGCAAATAAGGCTTTAGCGGCCGATTCTGTTAACAACATGGATGAAGGATCTTTCAATGCGTTAACATCTCCCTGCACCATTTTAAGCGTTAACATTTTAGGGAAATCAGCCTCAACCCACATCCCTTTTTGTGACACCTTATTTTGGCCCGAACCTAAAATGAAAGTGTTGTTCCATGAGGCATGGGTTACATATTTAAAATCGGCGGCGTATTTGTTCTTCAGTTCAGGCGCAACGGGTAGTGCCATTGCTGTTTGGGTGCTGGTATGCCCATCAAAAGTCTGGGTAACCATTACCTGCCCAATACGCTTGTGATTTTGATGGTAGTGATCGAACGACAGCTCGTCCCAGATCCACAAACCGATAAGCATGGCCACTGCCATCCCCAAAGCTAAACCCAGGATATTTATAGAGGAGTAAACCTTGTTTTTAATCAGGTTACGCCAGGCGATTTTGAAGTAATTTTTAAGCATGTCTCAATAAGGTTAATTTATAGCATGGCTATTTGATGGTAAATCAATAGCCAAGATAATGCCTTATTTGTTAAATACTGAATATCAATAGGTTAAAATAGGTTAAGATTAAAAAAATGTTCGGTTTCGATACAGTGAGCGTTCGGGGATGAACGGATGAAAATAAATAACTTTCTATTTGTCATTCTGAACGCAATGAAGAATCTTCTTCGCCCTGTATCACGATAATATTATTTTAAGAAGATTAGTCACTGCGTTCAGAATGACAAGAGACCAAAACAAAAAAGGCCACCTTTTACAAGGCAGCCTTTTCAAATATCGGATCTTCCGGTACTATCACACTTTGATCTCTACTTCAACACCACTTGGAAGCTCAAGTTTCATTAGTGCGTCAACAGTTTTAGAGTTAGAACTGTAGATGTCTAATAAACGCTTGTATGAACAAAGTTGAAATTGCTCACGAGCTTTTTTGTTTACGTGCGGAGAACGTAATACTGTAAAGATTTTCTTTTCAGTAGGTAAAGGAAGCGGACCGCTTACTACAGCGCCGGTTGGCTTTACTGTCTTAACGATTTTCTCAGCTGATTTATCAACCAAGTTGTAGTCGTAAGATTTCAGTTTAATTCTGATTCTTTGGCTCATTTTGTTTGTTTTATAACCGCCGGTAAGAGCTATTTGTTACCGTTGGTTGATTTGTTTATTATGTTTATAAAGTTGATTAAGTTATTGAACGAGAACTACTCACTCAATCAACTTAATCAACCAATAACTTTATACGTGTTATGCTACGCTGCCTTTAGTTCTGCCTTTAGCTTTAGCAACAACTTCTTCTTGTACGTTGCGCGGAGCTTCGGCATAGTGATCAAACTCCATGGTTGAAGTTGCACGGCCAGAAGTAATCGTACGTAATTGAGTTACGTAACCAAACATTTCTGAAAGTGGCACAGTAGCTTTAATAACTTGTGCACCAGCGCGTGAATCCATACCTAACAGTTGGCCACGACGACGGTTCATGTCACCGATTACATCACCCATGTTTTCTTCTGGGGTAAGGATCTCGATTTTCATGATCGGCTCAAGCAATACCGGTTTACATTTTGGCAATGCCTCGCGGTATGCAGATTTAGCTGCGATCTCGAAAGATAGCGCATCTGAATCGACTGCGTGGAATGAACCGTCAATTAACCTAACTTTTAAGCTGGTTAATGGATAGCCTGCCAATACACCATTTGCCATAGAAGCTGCAAAGCCTTTTTCAACAGATGGGATAAACTCACGAGGAATTGAACCACCGCTAATTTCGTTCACAAACTGTAAGCCTTCTTTACCTTCGTCATTTGGTGAAATGATAACCTGGATATCAGCAAATTTACCACGACCACCGGTTTGTTTCTTATATGTTTCGCGGTGTTGGATAGTACCTGTGATAGACTCTTTGTAAGCTACTTGTGGAGCACCTTGGTTAACCTCTACTTTAAACTCACGTTTTAAGCGGTCCATGATGATATCTAAGTGAAGCTCGCCCATACCTGAAATTACAGTTTGGCCGGTCTCTTCGTCAGAGTTTACACGAAAGGTTGGATCCTCCTCAGCTAACTTACCTAAAGCCATACCTAATTTATCTACGTCTGCCTGAGTTTTAGGCTCGATAGCTAAACCGATAACCGGCTCAGGGAAGTTCATAGACTCAAGGATGATCGGGTGTTTCTCATCACAAAGGGTATCACCTGTTTTAATATCTTTAAAGCCTACTACCGCAGCAATATCACCAGCACCTACGTTAGGGATTGGGTTCTGCTTGTTAGCGTGCATTTGGAAGATACGAGAGATACGCTCTTTGTTGTCAGAACGCATGTTGTGTACATACGAACCAGCATCTAAGTTACCAGAGTATACGCGGATAAAGCACAAACGACCTACGAATGGATCTGTTGCAATTTTAAACGCCAATGCTGCAAATGGTTCTTTAACATCCGGGCGACGTAAAATTTCTTCGCCTGTGTCTGGGTTGGTACCAATGATACCTTCAACATCCATAGGTGAAGGCAATAATTCCATCACATAATCAAGCATGGTTTGTACACCTTTGTTTTTGAAAGATGAACCACAAACCATAGGAACAATTTTAGCATCTAAAACAGCTTTACGTAAAGCGTCTAATACTTCGCGCTCTGTAATAGTTTCTGGTGCGTCGAAGAATTTCTCCATTAACGACTCATCATACTCAGCTACAGATTCAAGCAATTTCTCTCTCCACTCAGTTGCTTCCTCGATCATATCCTCTGGGATAGGCACTTCAGTAAAGGTCATACCTTTATCATGCTCATTCCAAACAATACCTCTCCAGTTAATTAAATCAACCACACCTTTGAAGCTATCTTCAGCGCCGATTGGTAATTGCAATGGAACAGCGTTGCTGCCTAACATTGATTTTACTTGTTTAACAACTTTTAAGAAGTCGGCACCAGAACGGTCCATTTTGTTAACGAAACCAATACGGGCAACATTATAGTTGTTAGCAAGTCTCCAGTTGGTTTCTGATTGAGGCTCAACACCATCAACAGCAGAAAACAAGAAAACTAAACCATCAAGTACACGTAATGAACGGTTTACCTCTACGGTAAAATCCACGTGACCCGGGGTATCAATAATGTTGATATGGTAAGTGTTGCCTCTGTATTTCCAGTCTACAGTGGTAGCAGCAGAAGTGATCGTGATACCACGCTCTTGCTCTTGCGCCATCCAGTCCATAGTGGCAGCACCTTCGTGTACCTCCCCTATTTTGTGGCTTACACCAGAATAGTAAAGGATACGTTCGGTAGTGGTGGTTTTACCAGCATCGATGTGAGCGGCAATACCAATATTTCTAGTATATTTTAGATCTCTTGACATGTCTTTTTTATAATGAATGAATGATAGAGTGAGAGAATGAGTGAGTAACACTTATTCAATCCTTCTATCATTCATTAATTCACTAATTAGAATCTAAAGTGAGAGAACGCTTTGTTGGCTTCAGCCATTTTATGCGTATCTTCTTTTTTCTTCACAGCAGCACCTTCACCTTTAGCAGCAGAGATGATCTCGCCAGCTAATTTCTCCATCATGGTTTTTTCACCACGACGACGTGAGTAGCTGATTAACCATTTCATACCTAAAGCGATTTTACGCTCCGGACGAACTTCTGTAGGAACCTGGAAGTTAGCACCACCAACACGGCGAGATTTAACCTCAACAGCTGGCATAACATTGTTTAATGCTTTTTTCCAAGTTTCTAACCCGTTTTCGTTAGTTTTTTTCTCAACTATCTCAACAGCGTTATAGAAAATGCTGTACGCGGTAGATTTTTTACCATCATACATCATGTTATTTACGAACCTGGTTACCAAAACATCATTGAATTTTGGATCAGGAAGAAGGATTCTCTTTTTTGGTTTTGACTTTCTCATTGTTACTATCCTCCTTTAATTATTTCTTTTTACCTTTTGCAGGTGCACCTTTAGCTGCTGCTGCGGCCTGACCTGGTTTAGGGCGTTTAGTACCATATTTAGAACGACGTTGGTTACGGCCAGCTACACCTGATGTATCTAATGCACCACGGATGATGTGGTAACGTACACCTGGTAAATCTTTAACCCTGCCACCGCGGATTAACACGATTGAGTGCTCTTGTAAGTTGTGACCTTCACCAGGGATGTAAGCATTCACTTCTTTACCATTGGTTAAGCGCACACGGGCAACTTTACGCATTGCTGAGTTTGGTTTCTTAGGGGTAGTGGTGTATACACGGGTACACACGCCTCTTCGCTGTGGACAGCTGTCCAACGCTGGTGACTTACTCTTGTCAACCATAGCTACTCTACCTTTTCTAACTAATTGCTGAATAGTAGGCATTTCTTCCTTTTAATATTTACAGTTTTATCCTTATTTTAAGGACTGCAAAAGTACGTACTTATTTTCTCATTTTCAAGAGGTTTGCCAAAGTTTTTTTCTGTAAGTGATTGACGTTGTGCAGAGGTAGGGTTTTGTTATTAACTAATTGAGGATAAATTGTTAAGGTTAGTAGTTAAAAATTTGTCATTGCGAGCGGTAGCGCGGCAATCCCGTCGTATGATTGTCAATCTGTACGGTTACGAAATTGCTTCGCAATCGCAATAACCAAATAGAGATAAATTCAATATAACAAGTAGATCAGTCGATGCACTTGAACGATATAAAAAAGAAGGCCGCCCGGCAGATAACCGGGCAGCCCCATTTTCATTAAAACACTAATTTAATACTTACGATTTCTGCACATCGCCGCGGCGTGTTACCACCCCTTGGCCACGATGACCGTTTTTAAAAGCTTCTTTCAGTTGGGCTTTTTGCTCATCACTTAAAGTAGCCACAAAAGCTTTATGATCGGCTTTGCGGGCTTCTCTGTTATCAGCCATCATTTTTTGTTGATCTGCAGTTAACGAACCTTTCAGCTTTGCCATTTTATCCTTGCCCTGTAAGCTTTTATCTTTCATAATCGCTTTTTGGTCGGCGGTTAAGGTTGCTTTAAACGCTTCGTGCGCGGCTTTTTGCTTTTCATGGTTTTGTTTTAGCATTGCCTTCTGATCGGGTGTCAATGTAGCCTTCAAAGCCGCGAACTCTTTCCCGCCACGGTGATTCTTGAATGCTGTTTTTAGCTGCCCTTTCTGTGCGCCAGTTAAAGTTGCCATAAAAGCTTTGCGGTTAGCCTGGGCAGTTTCCCTGTTTGCAGCCATCATCTTTTGCTGATCGGCAGTTAGTGAGTTCTTGAATTTCTCCATTTTATCCTTGCCTGATAAGCTCTTATCTTGCATAATCGCTTTTTGGTCGGCGGTTAGGGTTGCCGCAAAGGCTTCGTGTGCAGCCTTTTGCTTTTCACGATTCTGTTTCAGCATCGCTTTCTGGTCGGGAGTCAATGTAGCTTTCAGCGCCCCGAACTCTTGCCCACCACGATGGTGATGGCTATAAACTTTATTACTATCAGCCCTGGCAACAGTTTGCGCGTTGGCCCCAGCAGTTGTAGCTGCAGCAAGCAGCGCAACCAGCGATATTGATCTTATTAACTTTTTCATATCTATTTAAATTAATTACGTATTAAAGTATTTACCTGATAGATATGGCGCGAGGCAAAAGGTTTAAGTAACATTTATGTAGCGAAAAGACAAAAGGACGAAGGACAAAAGAGCAAAGACTATTGACTATTGACTTCCCTCCCCATGGGAGGGGTGCGGCTGGAGAGTGCGATGGAAGGGAGGGGTTTATAAAAGCGATAAGTATATTCTATCACTCAACCTTCTATCATTCTCTCATTAATCAATGTAAAGCAAGTGCTGTACTGCTATTAAAGTTAGCCCCGTTTTACGCTTATGCGCCTGCAGGCATTAGGCGCGAGGCCGGTATCCGCTGCAACCGGGTTTAAGCAAGTAGAGTCCTTTCATCATTTCCCTACTCACTAATTCACAACTCACCATTCACTAATTCATATTATATTTGTCTATGTCTCCATTGATAGAAATTACCGACCTGCTTTTAGCAGATAAAACCAATCTGGTTATACTCGATGCCCGGGGCTTCGCCGGGGCACATGACCGTTACATAGCCGGACATCTGGATGGTGCCCTATTTGTAAACCTAGATCCTGATTTGGCAGCACATACCGAAAATGCTGCGCAAGGAGGCCGCCATCCCTTGCCTACCCCAGGAGCTTTTGCCGCACTATTAACTCGCTTAGGTATAACACCCGAAAGCCACATAGTTGTGTATGACGACAAGGCCGGGGCAAACAGCGCTGCCCGTTTATGGTGGATGCTCAGGGCCATTGGGCATCCGCAGGTACAGGTATTAAACGGAGGGGCGCAGGCAGCCATTAACCATGGCGTAACCTTAAGTACCGAAGAAACAATACCTACCCCTGCCATGAAACCTTACCCAGTTCCAGCAGACTTCAGCGGAACAGTAAATATTGATGAGGTAAGCAAAGCCGCTTATGATGATAACCGCTTAGTGATAGACGTGCGGGAGAATGCACGTTACCTGGGCCAAACTGAACCGCTAGACCTGATTGCCGGCCACATACCGGGTGCCGTTAATGTACCTTATATGACCAACCTCGATGCGTCGGGCAAATACAAACCCGCCGAAGAGTTACGCGCACATTATAACGATGCGTTGGATAATGTTATACCTCAAAACACCATTGTACATTGCGGGTCTGGCGTTACGGCTTGCCACACTTTACTCGCCTTAGAATATGCAGGCTTACCAGGCGCTAAGTTATACGTAGGTTCATGGAGCGAATGGTCGCGCAGGGATTTGCCTGTTGGTAAAGAGGAGAGGTATTAGAATTTAAATTAGGTAACTTGTCCTAAAGCACCCACCCCCTGCTCTCGCACTTTCCCATCGCGCGCCCTCCGAGGAGGGGAATTTAAAAGCATATAAAACAGAAAGGCTGCGGTTAATCGCAGCCTTTTCAATATCTTGATTCCTGATTCTCGATTTTTAACTCTCTTCTACTGAGTTACAACCGTATTCAGATGCTGTACTTTTCGTTTTTCGGGTGGCAGGGCCATCCATTTTTTGTAGCTGTCGTTTACATACACGGCTAGAGATTCGCCCTGGTTATTGCGTAAGAAGGCATATGTAGGGCGAAACATCGTCATAAAATCCTCTAACTCCTGCCCTTTTAATGGCACCAGGCTACCTACATAAGCGCGACTAAATGCAGAATCGACACTACGCTCTTCTGCCTCGTGTTTAAAGTAATGTTTTAAACGGCGGGCGTCCTTGCCAGACTTACCAAACCAACTGCTTGGCGATAGGGCATAAACCTTACTACGCTCATACACTTCGGGGTACTCGGCACGTGGATCAAATTTGGCACTGGATTTTACGTTTACCTCGCGAAGCGCAATAGACTGTAAAGCCAACTGAATTTCCTTAGTTTTCATATCAACCACATATAGGGTATCAGAAATATATCCGGGTGATGAAAATACAAGCAGATTGCCTACTTCGGCAGGTATTTCAAACTTTCCGTTTTTATCAGAAAGTGCTAATTGCTTATTGGTGGTATTTTTTACAAATACATCTTGCAGTTTTATGCGGGTGCCGGTTTCGGTTACTGTACCGCGTAAGGTTTGAGCGTAAGATGCACTGATGATAAAACAGAGTAAAATTGTAGATAAGATAGTAAACTTCATGGCAGTAAATATACAGGTATAACTTAGTTTAAAGGTTTAAGGTTTCACCCATAATGTCAAAAAAGCATTACAGTTTACCCTCAAATTGTCAAAAATTGCCGTTTATCTCTTCCAGACGTTGTTATCGGTATTATAATCCGGGAAAACGTGATCAGGATCGTAGGTAATACTTGATATTTCTTCCTTCGACGGATATTTAAAAACCCAGTGGCTCCCGGTGGCCCAAACCTCGACGGGCAGGTTAACCCGGTTTACTTTACCACTAACCATTTTTATTTCCAGTATTACCGGTAAGGCCATTTTATCTAAATTATCAAGGCTGATCAAAGCACCTTTAGCCGGATTATCGTCAACATACTTTACGCCGCTAACAGCTACATCCAATTGCCAGTTATTTAAGAACCACTCCCGCCAAAACCAGTTCAGGTTCTCGCCCGATACATTTTCCATCGTACGGAAAAAATCATTAGGGGTTGGATGCTTATATGCCCAGCGTTCGATATAGGTTTTGAAAGCCAGATCGAACCTATCTGCGCCAAGCACCTGGTTACGTAGAATCTGCAGTGCTTCGGCAGGTTTCTCGTAAAGCAATGTACCCGTATGCATTTCTAAAATATTATCAGGCGCGCTCATAACTGGCTCTATGTTGGGGTTAAGCAGGTGAGTTGCCCTGTTACTGGTCCAATCGAGCGGAGCGGCTAACTCTGCATATTCGCCCTTGTTAAACGCACGAGTCGAAAAATCGTTAATAAAAGTATTAAAACCCTCGTCCATCCAACCGTATAAACGTTCATTTGATCCTACGATCATCGGGAACCAGGTATGGCCAAACTCATGATCATTAACCGACCATAAACTACCACCATTGCTATTAGATCCGCAGAAAACAATCCCCGGATACTCCATCCCACCAACAATACCTGCAACTGCAACCGCAGCAGGGTAAGGATACGGGAACCACCGGTTCGAATTATATTCTAATGAGTTCTTTACATATTCAGTCGATCTTTCCCAACCATTATGTCCCCTGCTTTCTACAGGGTAGGCAGATATAGCCAGCGACTTTTTACCATTGGGCAAATTTATCTTAGCCGCATCAACAATAAATGCTGCCGAAGATGCCCAGGCAGCATCGCGCGAATTTGTAATCTTGTAATGCCAGGTTAACTCAGGCTTACCAACGGGACGTGAGGTTGGATTTTTGACCTCGCTAGCCGAACGAATGATAACCGTTTTATCGCTATTGGCAGCTTCGGTCCAGCGTTGTTGTTGTATAGGGGTGTAAACATCCTGCGGGTTTTGTAATTCGCCGGATGCAAATACGATATGGTTGGCCGGCACGGTGATACTCACATCAAAATCGCCATACTCGAGGTAAAACTCGCTTGGGCCGTTGTAGGGTATGGTATTCCAGCCCATTACATCATCATACACACACATGCGTGGGTACCATTGGCCAATAGTAAATATTTTACCGTTACGGGTTTGTTGTACCCCTGTACGGTCTGACCCATAATCGGGCACAACAAATGAATATTCTATTTTAACTGCAACCTTGCCGCCCTTTGCTGCTAGTGCAGCAGGCAAAAACAACTGCATCCGGGCATCGATCACTTTAAATTTAACTGCTACCCCATTTATGGTAACAGATTTAATATCATATCCATCGTAAGAAACCCCTCTCGAATGATTACGGCTACCTACGGCAGCTTCCATCAACGCACCTCTCGAACCCTCTTTATATAGATTTTGTTCTAACTGCATCCACAAAAAATCCATTTTTTGTGGGCTATTATTAGTATAAGTAAGTACTTCTGTGCCGGTTATTTCGTTGGTTTTATCATCAAGGCGAGCCGCTAATTGATAGTCGGCACGGTTTTGCCAGTATTGCGGCCCAGGTTCGCCATCGGCAGCGCGGTATTCGGTACCACTTTGGGTATAAAAAATCGGGCTAAATAACTGGGTATTATCAAACTTCGATTGCTCTTGCTGGTTAGTTAATTGTTGGGCATTGCAAATAGTAATACCTGCAAAGACCAGTGATAAACTGGTCAAAAAAGAATATCTCATTAAAAATTGGTCAGCAGGTTATTATATAATTGCTTAAGCAACAATAATAACGTAAAATAGCCTTATTAATTACACTTATTTTAAAAAGTGTTGCTTATACACGTTTTCGTCGAAGCCAAAGTATAAAAAACCATTATCTTCAATAACCGGTCTTTTAATCATGCTGGTTTTTTGCTGCAACAATGGCAGGGCTTCTGCTTCCCCTTTTACGCTCTCTTTTACGGCTGGGTCAAGCTGTTTCCAAGTAAGGCCTTGCTTATTCATAAACTTCTCGTAACCTGCTTTTTGGTTCCACTCCTCAAGTTTTTCTTCACTAACACCTAGTTTCTTAAAGTCGTGAAACTCATAATCAACATGGTTGGCTTTTAACCAGTCTATCGCTTTTTTTACTGTATTGCAATTGGTTATACCGTATACTTTCATGCGGCAAAATTAGTGATTTATGCTGCGATTACCACTGCTGTCATCATTTTCAATACCGCGCTGGTTCTTTTTAATTTGGCTGTTCAAGCGTCCAAACTTATAGGTAAAACTAAAACCAATGTTACGGTAATAATTTTGATTGACGTTAAATTGCTCAAATTCATTTGTTTTGGTGTAACTATCGTTAGTGCGATACTTTTTCCAGGGGTTGCTGAGGTATATACCAATATTGGCTCTATCCTTCAAAAAATCTTTTGATGCGCTCATTGAGGCACCTGCATAATAGTTGTCTTTACCCTGCAAAAGCACGTAGCGGCTGTCAACCCCTCCATCAACACCCACTCGCCAACCTTTATCAAATTTATAACCTGCATTGCCAAAGATATATCCCTGCAAACCCTTGTTACTGTAAAATATACTATTGTATGTACCCTTTAGCCATACATAAATTAGCTGCGAGTTAATGTTAAGATTAAGCTTTTTAGTAATTGGGTAGTTAACGTTTAAGTTGGCCCCCAGCCTTTTGTTTTGGCCCACGTTTTCGTAAGTAGTTACACTTACCGTATCTGGCCTGATGGTGGTTACACTTTGGATGGTGTTATTAGCAAATGAATAGCTTAAACCAAAATTGGTTGATCCTTTGGCGTAGGTGCTGTAGTTTAATTCAAAACTATGGTTAACCACCGGCCGCAGATCTGGGTTACCTACGTTAATATACTTAGGATTAGCAGCATTAACAAACGGGTTTAACTGCCAGATATTTGGCCGCGATATACGGTTAGAGAAACCAAAGTTAATGCTGCTATTTTTTAAGCTGCGCTGTATGGATACCGATGGTACCAGATTATTATAATCTTGCGTGGCTACGCTGCCTATCGAAGTGAAATTTGCATCAACATTGGTATGCTCTAAGCGCAAACCAGCCTTGGCGGTCCACTTACTCAGCTTAACCTGGTACGAGTTATAAACGCCGTAAACATTTTGCTGATAATCAAAATTGTTAGTCTGCGATGGATCATTAGCATATTGACTGGTTTTTGAGCTGAGTGTATCGCTATTAAAATCACTGAAGTTTTTTCTTAAAACAGCCTTTGCCCCGGCTTCGATAGTAACCTTTTTAAGTGGTTGTACATAATCTAACTGAAAGCTATGCTCTTTGGTACCCGAGTTATTATACTGGTTATAGTTAGCCATGCCGTAATTATAACGCTGATCGAAGATCGCGTTGTTAGTTTGTGTACTACCAGACGAACTGTATTTATAAGATGCAGTTAGCAACTGATCTTTATGCCCGGCAAAGCCCAATTGGTAGTTAATGCCCAAATCTGTGCCATGATATTTGACACCACTGGCATTTTGTAAATGATAAGCCTGATTAACCGCCGAACTATCGTTAAACTGTCGCGAAAATTGATCACTTGTTTGATCTAGCCTGTAGCTATATGATTCTACATTGGCTGTAACCAGGTTCAAGGTATCAACCTCATAACTTAGTTCGGCACTGCCATAGGTATTTTTACCATTCCCTCTATCATTAGTGCCATTTTGCGTGAGCGACGATACAATAGGCGCAAAAGTATTTGTCGTGTTTGCAAAAGTTGTGCTTTGCTTGTTTTGCCTGTTAAAACCAACGTAACCATTTAACCCAAACTTGCCTTGCTTTACCGTAGCATTAAGATTGGTACCTAAACCCCACACCGTATTGTAACGGGTGTTGAGGTTGCCATTATATCCTTGATCAGCATTTTTTTTGGTGATGATGTTGATGATACCTGCCAAACCTTCGGCCTCGTATTTAGCCGATGGCGTGGTAATCACTTCTATCTTTTCGATATTACTGGCAGGCATGGCCTTCAATACGTCAGATGGATTTTTGGCCACCAGTGATGAAGGCTTGCCGTTGATCAGGATCTTATAATCCGTATTGCCTTTAAGCTTAATGTTATCAGAAGCATCAACCGAAACCAATGGCACCTTGCGCATCATATCCAGGGCCGATTCTACTTTGTTGGATGGATCTGCCTGCACATCATAGCCAATGCGGTCAACCTCTTGTTTAATAATTGGGCGCACGGCCGTAACACTTACCTCTTTTAAATCATTGCTGGAAGCCGACATCTGGATCTGCCCCAGGTCTATCAGCTTCTTGGTGCTATCAATATCAATCACCTTATTTTTAAAGCCGACAGATGCCAACACCAATTGATATGATTTAAGCGGAAGATTTGTAAACTCGAAACTACCATTATCCTTGCTCAGCATACTTTTTACCGGCAGGTTGGTTTTAGCATGACGTAAGGCTACTGTTACATAGCCCATAGGCTGTTTTTTTAACGAATCGAGAATTACTCCTTTAATAGTCTGTGTGTTTGATTGTGCAGATGCGTACACACAAAGGCATAGCAATGACATTAGTGATAGGTATGTTTTCATTAGGTTTGGATTTGGTATGCGATTACCTAATACAATGATACCCTAAGATACCCTATCCCTAAAATAAATTAACACTATTTAACTAAATAAATAGTTAAGCTTTTGTTAACTGCCTATTTATTAAACTTCGTCATGGTAAGCTCCGTACCAATGGTGGTAAAAGCCTTGATCATCTCGATGGAGCGATCAATCAGCGCAGGTAGTTCGGGCTTTTCATCGTCATCAAAGCCACTCAACACGTAATCAACCTGGCGGCCTTTAGGATAGTTATCACTAACCCCAAAACGCAGGCGCGCGTAGTTGTTGTTACCCAGCACCTGCTCAATATTTTTTAATCCGTTATGGCCGGCGGCGCTGCCTTTGGGTTTAAGGCGCAGGGTGCCTAAAGGTAAAGCAATGTCATCAACCAAAACCAACACGTTTTCTTGTGGGATTTTAAGCTCCTTCATCCAGTGGTTAAGCGCCTTACCGCTCAGGTTCATATAGGTGGTTGGCTTTATCAGATGCAGCATACGGCCTTTATACTGATACTCGGTATAATAGGCGTGGCGCATATTATAAAACTTTAGGCCTTCTTGCTTAGCCAGTTCATCTAATATCATAAAACCGATATTGTGCCTGGTATCCACATACTCTGGCCCTATGTTGCCTAAACCTACTATTAAATACTTCATGCCCCCTAGCCCCCTAAAGGGGGAATTAAAATGTTAAACTTATATATCTTCTCATTGCGAGCTAAGCGTGGCAATCTCGTCGCCAATAATTATTCGATTTGCAGAGCTACGAGATTTTCGCGTCGTACCTCCTCGCAATGACACATTGATTTTAAAATCAAAACTATAAAAAAACAGCGATAAGAAAATCTTATCGCTGTTCCAAAAATCTGTGTAATCACACCGTAACCGGTGCAATCAGCATAAATTATTTCTTGCCAGCTTCTTGTTCTGCCTGACGTAATGCACGTGAAGTAGTTACAGATACAACAGTATCTTCAGCAGCATTGGTGATAGTAAGGTTAGCAACGCTAATCTCGCCTACACGTACTGATTTACCTACTTCTAAACCTTCGATGCTAACATCAATGTTGTTGATGTGATCTTTAGGTAAAGCTTTAACACGCAGCTTGCGCAGTTTTTGTACCAATTTACCACCCATTTTAACACCTGGTGAAGTACCGGTTAAACGGATTGGAATTTCGATAGTAACTGGTTTTGCTTCATCCAATTGGAGAAAATCAACGTGTAAAAGTTGTTCTGTTAATGGGTGAAATTGCATGTCTTTGATGATAGCTGAAGTGGTAACACCACCAACAGTAAGATCAATAAAGTTAACTTCTGGAGTAAAGATTACCGGTTTAATGTCGGCAATAGATACTGCGAAGTGAGTTTGTGTAGCACCTCCGTAAAGTACTGCAGGAACCAAACCCTGGTAGCGCAGCTCTTTGGCATCGCGTTTCCCTACGTTCTCTCTTGGAGAACCGCTAATAGCAACTGAATTCATTGTATTATTTATTTAATTGTAATAGTTCATTGGTTTATAGATCATGGTTCATGGTAAACTTACCAGCCTTTAATCTCCCCTATGAATTTATTCTCTTTATAATATATCGTTCCTGATTACTATGATCTATCAACCATAGGCCCCGAACTAAAAATTAATCTATTCTAAACAGCTGGCTAATCGAGCCATGCTCATTTACATTGGTAATAGCTTCCGCAAATAATTTAGCGGTTGATAAAACCCTGATTTTAGGACTTGTATGTTTTAAAGGAATAGTATCTGTTACGATCAATTCTGTTAAAACCGAATTCTCTATTGTTTCATAAGCCTTGCCAGATAATACCGGATGTGTACAAACTGCTCTTACACTTTTTGCACCGCGCTCCATAATTAGTCCGGCTGCTTTTGCCAACGTACCTGCGGTATCGCAGATATCATCAATCAGCACAATGTCCTGCCCGGTTACGTCACCGATGATGGTCATCGACTCAATTTCATTGGCACGTTTACGGCGTTTATCACAAATAACTACCTCTGCATTAAAAAACTTAGCAAAGCTACGTGCCCTGTATGAACCGCCCATGTCAGGCGAAGCAATGGTTAGGTTCTCTAAGCCCAGGCTTTTAATATAAGGTACAAATATGATAGAAGCATCGAGGTGATCTACCGGGATATCAAAAAATCCCTGAATTTGCGCTGCGTGCAAATCCATGGTCATGATGCGGTTAATACCAGCTGCAACTAACAAGTTAGCTACCAGTTTTGCACCGATGGCTACACGCGGTTTATCTTTACGATCCTGACGGGCCAAACCAAAGTATGGGATAACTGCGGTTACATAATGAGCAGATGCACGGCGTGCGGCATCAATCATCATCAGTAATTCCATTAAGTTATCGGTAGGTTGGTTGGTAGACTGGATCAGGAATACATCCCCTCCTCTTACAGACTCATTAAAATGGGGTTGAAATTCACCATCGCTAAAACGCGACAATACTACATCGCCCAATTCGCGGCCATTAGCATCTGCTATTTTATTTGCTAAAGCTACGGTTGCTGAACCTGAAAATAGTTTAACCGGATTAAATTGTAGAGGCATTTTTTATTTCGAATTTCGAATTTGCAATTTCTGCTTGCAAATTCTGTGCTGAGATAAAATACAGTAAACCTTATAAAAAACAATTCGGATTCCAATTTCTCTATCAGTAACCTGAAACGAAAAACTAAAATCCGAACTTTTTATTGTTGCCCGACCAGGATTCGAACCTAGACAAACGGTACCAAAAACCGTCGTACTACCATTATACTATCAGGCAATCCTTATTCGACTACGTGTCGTCTCCGAATTGGAATGCAAATATAGGACGATATTTTAAAAGTCAAAAGTATTTTTTCAAAAATTTGCAATTGAGATTCTAAGCCCCTCGCAATTAGGCAATTTAATTTAAAAAGCTGCCCTGCGATCAATACAGGGGCACTATCTTAAAAAAAGACAGCCACAAGTAATAACTTGTGGCTGTCTGTATATCTATCGAAATCCGAAACCGAACTTCCGGAATCCGAAATAACTTATGCTTCCGGTTCTGCTGGTGCAGGTTCGTCCTCAATAACTACACCCATTGCACAGAATTTATCGATACGCTCTGTTACCAATGTGTCGATATCTTTCTCGTGTAAGGTTTTCAGATCTTTTAGCAATTGCTTTTTCAGGATAGATGCCATAGCAATCGGGTCCTGATGCGCTCCGCCCAGTGGTTCTTTGATAATACCATCAATCAGCTTATTCTTCAACATTTCCGGCGAAGCCAATTTCAGGGCTTCTGCAGCACGTTCTTTATAATCCCATGTTTTCCAAAGGATGGTAGAACAGTTTTCTGGAGAAATCACAGAATACCATGAATTTTCGAGCATCATTACCTTATCACCTATACCGATACCCAATGCACCACCAGATGCACCTTCGCCAATAATAACGCAGATGATAGGCACTTTAAGCACAGACATTTCTAACAAGTTACGGGCAATGGCTTCACCTTGTCCGCGTTCTTCTGCCTCAAGGCCAGGGAAAGCTCCAGGGGTATCAATCAGCGTAATTACAGGTTTGTTAAACTTCTCGGCCATTTTCATCAGCCTTAAAGCTTTACGGTAACCTTCTGGGTTAGCCATACCGAAGTTACGATACTGTCGCTCTTTGGTATTACGGCCTTTTTGGTGCCCAATAAACATTGCGGTTTGTCCACCTATAGAACCCCAGCCCCCGATAATGGCTTTATCATCGCCTACAGTACGGTCGCCATGCAACTCAATAAAGTCATCGCACATCAGCTCCAGGTATTGCAGCGTATATGGCCGCTCTGGGTGGCGTGATATCTGCACACGCTGCCAGCCTGTAAGGTTACTATATATTTGTTTTTTAGTAGTCTCAAATTTCTCCTCAAGCTCTGTCAGCGTAGCCGACATATCCACCTGGGTTTTATCTTCAACCTGCTTTACTTTTTCAATCTGCGCCTGCAGATCAGAAAGCGGTTTTTCAAAATCAAACGTAATCTTCATACACTTTTAAATGGGGGGGCTAATTTACATAAATCATATCGTATTGTTAATTATGATTTAGCAACTCATTATATTGGGTTAATTGTACCGGGTTTAGCACCTTCCGGGTATTATAGCAGGCTATTAACAAAGCCCCGCGGTATTCGCCCTGGTAAGCGCCGTACCTGTTTGTATAAAAAACAATTACAGCCTCATTAACCTTTCGGGTACGAAACAGGCTATCTATAGTACGCTCTGTTTGTACGATAGAAATACCTACCTCGCTCTTTTTCATTTTCAAGGTGGCATTAATATCATTAAGCTTAGTGATCTGTTGTGCCGATAATTTTAAATGCGTTTTGTACTTTAAGACCTGATCTGGGTATGGATACCGGTATAAAGAAGCTACGTAAGCAAGCTTATTAATGTCGTCTCCATTTAAAGCGGCGTTGTATTGCTCGTCCGTCATAATTTTTATTGGCGAATGTTTAACAATAACACTATCTGTTGTTTGCGCCCATATGCTATGAGTGCTTACCGATAAACCAACAACAAGCGCATACTTAAGTAATTTTGTAACCATAAGATTTTAACAAAAATAATTATAAGGTGTTTGGAGCTATAAATTTGCCTAAGATAACCAAGCCACTTAATTAACCTGCAACTATAAGCATAAAAAAGGGGGAGCTATAAACTCCCCCTCTTTGTAAATGATATAACTTATTTAACAGTGTATCTTATCACGGTACGGCCAATATTGCCCTCTTTGTCTATCCCTTCAATCACGGCTTTATAGGTTCCCCTGCCATCGGCATTGTAAAAATTAAGGGTTGCGTTACCCAGTTTGTCAGTTATAACAGATGGATTCCAATAAATCGTGGTGCGCAAATCGCTTGCCAGTTGTTGCTTACTTACATCATATTTAGGCAAGTAAAACTGGCGCATTTTAGCGTAGCCTTTAGGCGTAAATGTAACCACATTCTGATCAGGGAATAACTCCTTCAGCTGGCTTGCAGTAACCTTTGTGCCTTTTGGTGCTTCTTTCATATTAATAGAGATAACCCCGTTGGTATTGTTCATTTTGTTAATGCCCGAGAAACCATCGCTGTTGAAAATCTCGATACCTTCAACCTCGGCAGGGTTAATACTACTTAAATAGTTAACATCAACCGGCATACCCTTTACATAAAACTGTACCGGGTTTTTATTGCCCGAGTTATAATCACGGGTAACGTAGAAATTATTATCGCGATAGGTAATACCGATTAAAGCAGTTGATAAACACATTAAAAAGTTATTACACCCTTTAATCATCTCCATGTTTACATCATGATCTGCGATGGAGCTCAAACCTGTTAAGGCAGAATAATCGGTGTGCGTTATTTTTTTTATAGGTGCGCTTTTAATTACAACCTCTTTCAACACCTGGTTAAACTGGTATTGTTTTTCGCTGTTTTTGATAGAAGGGCTAAGCGTGCTATCGATATTGATAATCTCATCCGCATAGTTTTCATTTTTATTAATTATCGGATAAAATCCCGTGTTCATGGTAATCTTCATGTTCTTAGCGTCGACGTTGTTACGCGCACTAATAGTAACTTTAGAAGAATCAGAGAATACCACATTTTGAAATACAAACTCGCCATCGGCATTGGTAGTGGTTTCTGCCGAGAAGTTTTTATCCGGGATAATTAACCGTACGGCACCTTTAAATACAGGTATGCCGTTAAATTTACGCAATGTACCCGCCAGCACAATTCCCTGCTCTGCTGGGAATTTAAGCGGAGCTATTTTACCACTCAAAATTTCTGTAAAACCAAATTGCCTGAAACCTTGAGTCAGCATTAAAACATCAAGATCGTCGGTCTTTTTAACATCCGGCTTAATAAAATAATAGTTAGGCTGTTCAACATAACCAGCCAGATCACTGGTGAGCAGCATGTTGCTCAGGATCGTAGTCGCAGCATCTTCAGCAAAAGGCACTTTGTTTTCATCTACAACGGCAACAGAGAAGCTACCCTCAACCGGTTTATCGGCCATTTTCGCAGCAACGTTTAACGTCACTTTTTGGCGGGTTAAGTAGCTTGGTTTATCAGGGGTTAGGCCAATATTTAATGCATCATCATGGTTAATGTAAACAAGGCGCTCGCTCAATGGCTCGCCTGCCGATGAAAGCAAAGTTATTTCTAACACGCCCGATTTAAACTTGCTTTTAGGGATGGCTGCAGTAGTAGATTGCTCGGTAAGCACTGACTGTGCCGCAAACGTTACAAAACCGCCATTTTTGGCTACGATATAAAAGGCCTTATTTTTATTTTTTTGGAAAAAAGTTGGGCTTGCCCCTACCTGCAATATCAACGTATGCGGGTTGGCGTTGTTAACGGCCAGGTTAATACCATCAGCTGCTACACGCGGCAGCGGATAGCTGGCTTTGCTTCCGTCCGGAAACTCCACCTTAGCAGTATAAGCAGTATTTGCCTGTGGAGTAAACAAAAACTTGCCCATGCCCAGATGTTGCGATGCAAAAGTAAGGATCTCTTTACCCTGCCCATCAACCACAGAACCTTTAATATCTACGCCTAAACCGTTACTCTGGATAGCCTTAAATGCCAATTGCGAAGGCACATCAACCAGCAGCATCCCACCTTCAGGAAAAAACTGCACATCGGCACCGTTAAATGCATTTTTGAGTATAAAGGTGCTGTTGGCTACTTTTTTGTTCTCTGTTTCTATACCGGTAATCAACAGACCTCCGTTTATATCTTCGCGCTTGGTGGTGTTAATAGCAACATTTAAATATCCCTTACCATCTGTCGTACCGCGGCCTTTCAATACAACGTCGCCGTTTTTCTCTATGCGCCATTCTACCCGTTTGTTGGGCAATATAGTACCATCTGTGCCACGGTATAATATGCGTGCACTAAGTTTAGAGTTTTTATCATTGATATTACCTGCGAAAGATACGTTGGTATTAATGTCTTTATTTAATGCACTGCCTACGGTGATAATCTTATCAAACATGTAAGATGTATTATAGTTGAGCATCCATTGGGTGTAGGCCCGCAGGCGATAATTACCCTGCTTGTAATTTAAGCCCCCCAGCACAATATTGCCAAAGGCTGTACCATTGGCAACAGGCAACTTAATTTCTTCAACAACAGAATCGCGCGAGTTGATCAGTTCCACATTAAGTACTTTGCTTATTTCTGATGGTGCATGTATATCCATAGTTAAATAAGCCTTAAACCAAATGGTATCGCCAACCGCATAGTAAGGTTTATCAAGGTGCATATAAACCTTTTCTATCGGGTGGTCATTGTTAACTTTAACAGCCCGTTCAATAATGGCATTAAGCGGAACACTATCGCGCTGGGCGCTGGCCGATAAATTTGCGAGTACAAGAAGTAGCAGCAGGTAGATATATCTTTTCAAAAGTCTAAATTTTTAATACGCTTTATATAACGGGTAAAAATGCCGAAACATTATCACTCCGCCTAACGATTTAACATTTTATAACTAAAAGCAATTATAGCAATTCATTTATACCGATGTTACTATTATACAAACATGTTACTTTTCGCTTACTATCTAGATCATCTGGCTTCTAACAATACTTCGTTAAATACAATTTAAACAGCAGCCCACGTACTGATAAAATCTTTTTTAACGATCTGTTGTTATGTTATATATATATTTACAGATACATAGCAACCATGAAAAAGAAAATTTTATGCATAGCCCTACTATTTACCATCACAGCTTCATTAAGCAGCTGTTTTGTTAACAGAGACCCACATGGCCGAAGCACTGACCGGGGCCACAGCTATCCGCATGATGACCACCATGACGACCATCACAACGACGGAAATAATCATTAACTGAATACGAAGGGGCCTTTAGCGGCCCCTTTTACATTTACAGCTTTTGTAAAATAACTGTCAGGATTGGCTAATAAATATTAAATAAATGCTTGAATGTATCAACCGATAAAATATTAATGCCTTCCGGTAGTTAATAAAACGAACCCTTTTAAACATGGGGTTCGAGATTTAGTTGATTAAAGTGGATATAACAACCTGCTTTGTTTGCATTCCGGGGGTGAGAGCCGGGATGCATTTTTTGTTTATTAGAGTGGCCGGGGCCCGCAAACAACCAGCATGCTACTCCTGTTATGTTTAAATAAAGCGCTCCCGCTTAACGTGTAAATTCATCTAACATCAAATTTATTTACATATTTGTTTAAATTCTTAATTCATACGATGCCAATTCACCCTCCCGTTGATCTTACTAATTGTGATAAAGAACCCATACACATCCCTGGACAGATTCAGTCGCAAGGCTTTTTAATTGTAATAGACCAAGACTGCGTTATCCGTTACCATAGTGATAACATATCCTCATTTATTGCAGATATCGATGCAAACTTACTTGGGCGGCATATCAACGAGGTAGAGCCACTGCTTGGCAAAAATGAGCCCAAAGATTTTATAGGCCAGTTAATTAAATTTGGTAAAAACAATAAAAGCTTTGAGCAAACTAACCCTTTCGTAACCGACGTACAGGGCAAACCTTTTTACCTGATCATATCGCCGACTGACGGTTATTATTTATTAGAATTTGAACCAGCAGAATCGGACATGAGCATCGATGTTCAAAAAATAATTGGCCGCTCTATATCAGAGATGCTGGCTGATAAAAATTTGCAACGATTGCTGGATAATTCTGCTGCACAGGTAAAGCAGATCATCAATTATGATAGGGTAATGATTTATCGCTTTGCCGAAGATGGACATGGCGAAGTAATTGCCGAAGCCAAAAATAATGATCTTGACCCTTGGCTTGGCCTGCACTACCCTGCATCTGATATACCAAAACAGGCACGCGAACTTTATAAATTAAACCTTACCCGTTTAATTGCCAACGTATATACTACCCCATCGAGAATTATTACCGACGCGGATAATGGAACACCTTTAAACCTCACCCCTTCGCAGTTACGCGCTGTTTCGCCTATCCATATTCAATATTTAAAAAATATGAAGGTGGCTTCGAGTTTTAGCATTTCGCTGATCTATAAAAAAGAATTATGGGGCTTAATTGCCTGTCATAACTATACACCGCGGTTTATCGATTTTAAATCGCGCGAGTCTTCTAAACTGATCGGCCAGATCCTGTCATCGGCATTAGAATTTCGCCAGGATGAAGAGAACCAGCAGCAATCGCAGGCCTTTAAATCTACAGTTAGTCAACTATCAAAATACCTGCTTAAATCGTTCAGTATTGAAGATGCTTTAACCAAGCAGGATGTAACGTTACTAAACGCAGTTGATGCCGAAGGAGCAGTATTAGTTTATGAAAACAGCATCATCAAATTAGGAAATACTCCCGATGATGAGCAACTCGAAAAACTTTTAGTTTGGATAAAGGGTACACTTGGCGAATCATTCCACTTCACTAATAATTTGGCAAGTGTTTATCCGGCAGCAGCGGCCTACCGCGATATAGCCAGCGGATTAATGATATCTGTTTTGTCGCGCGAGATGAATGAGTACGTATTGTGGTTTAAACCAGAACGCATCCAAACTATAAAATGGGCTGGTAACCCCGATAAACCGGTTGAATTAAATGCGAACGGCATGATGATGATCTCGCCCAGAAACTCGTTCGAAGAGTGGACAGAGACCGTATCTGGCACATCTGTAAACTGGAGTAACGAGGAAATTAAATCTGCAGCCCGTTTGCGCGAAGAAATTACTTACGCCATTAATCAAAAGGCGGGCGCCATCCGCCTGCTTAACGAAAAACTAAAACTGGCTTACGAAGAGCTGGATACTTTTAGCTTCACCATTTCGCACGATTTAAAGAACCCGCTATCAACCATTAAAAGTTACTCGCAGATTCTGAGCCGTAACGGTAACCTGGAGCCCAAAGCCCAGCAAATTATGGATCGCATTATTGTGGGTGCCGACAAAATGAACTTAATGATTAATGAAGTACTTGGCTACTCGCGCCTGGGTAGGTCAGAGATTCAGTTAAGCGAAATCAAGATGCGCCCTATAATCGATGACCTGATCCGTGACTTATTAATTGCCTATAACTCGCCCGATGCAGAAGTAAAAATCGGCCAAACACCAGACATTTACGGCGACCCGGTAATGATATCACAGGTTTTTGCGAATCTTATCGGCAATGCAGTTAAATATTCTATCCCTTCGGGCAACCCCCAAATAATCATCGAAGGTACCCCAACCGATACCGGTGTAATTTATAGCATTAGCGATAATGGCATCGGTATAGATATCCAATACCTGCCCAGAGTTTTCGAACTGTTTAACCGCATGGATAATGCCCGCGATATTGAAGGATCTGGCGTAGGGCTATCCATCGTAAAACGAATTGTAGAAAAGCACAAAGGCAAAATCTGGGTAGATAGCGAGTTAAACAAGGGCTCGACTTTTTATGTGGAGTTTTTTAATGGATAAAGGGCTGAAAGAGACAAAAGAGTAAAGACTTTTTGAATAAAGACAAATAAGCGCGTCATTGCTTCGTTACTCGCAAAGACGCGCGCTGAAAGTCCTCTGTCTTTTCTCTTTTAAACCTTTTGTCCCATCTCCATTTTATGAGCCGGTAACGAGAAGCAGAATACGCTTCCTTCGCCGATGGCACTTTCAACCCAAATTTTTCCTTGCTGGGCCTCGATAAAATCTTTGGATATCGCCAGCCCTAAACCTGAGCCCGATTTATTTTGGCCGTCTGTTGGTACCTGGAAATATCGCTCAAACAGGCGTTTCTGATACTGCTCATCTATACCTTTCCCGAAGTCTTTTACAGAGAATACCACCTGTTTATTTTTCTCCGTTACCTGGATTACTACTTTAGATTTCTCCGGACTATATCTTAATGCGTTTGATAAGAAGTTAACCAGCACCCAGGCGGTTTTCTCCATATCGGCATGTACTTTTGATAAATTGGGATGGGCAATCACTTGTAGGTTAATACCTTTCTGCTCGGCATTAAAACGCACAGAGTTTAGCGCATAATCTACAATCTCTACCGGGTCTGATACCACGAAGTTTAACTGGATGTTCCCGGTTTCTACTTGTGACAGGTCGAGCAACTCGCTGGTGATTTTCAATAAGCGATCACTATCATCTTTAATATGTTCAAGAAGCTCCAACTGTTGCGGGTTAGCTACACCAACGCGCTCGTCATTCAATAACTTCAAACTCATTTTTATGGATGAAATCGGCGTTTTCAACTCGTGCGAGATAGTTGCAATGAAGTTGGTTTTGGCCTCATCACGCTCTTTAAATTCAGTAATGTTGCGTAGTATATAAACCTTACCAGCCGATTTGCTGGCCACACTCAATACATCAGAAGTCTGCGGACTTAGATTTGGGATCACAATTTCGCGGCTCTCTAGCTGAAAATAAGCCTCCTTACCGGCCAGTGCAATTTTGAACGATTTAATACCGCCATTACTAGCCAGTATCGATTTAAACAGATCGTTAGTAGCCGTAAATTTCTCGGCCGGCTGGCCTACTATCTTCTGCTCATTAATGTTCAGGATATTTTCGGCCACGGTATTGATAAACAGAATTTCCTGCTTTTCATTTAACCCGATGATAGCATCCTGCATTTGCTCAATAATGGTTTCGATACGTTGCTTCTCAGACATTACTTTGGCCAGGTTGGTGTTCTCCCACTCGTTAAGGCGATCCGCCATGTCATTGAAAGCCGTGGCAACTTCGGCAAACTCATCGTTCTTGTTAAAATTAAGATGCTGGTTATAATTCTTATGGCTGATCTCCCTAATACCGTCTATCAACTCCCGCAATGGGTTGGCAATAAAACCAGGAAAATTTACACTAAAGCTAAACAGCACCAAAAACGTAAACGAACCCACAAAACCTAAAAATAAGGTAGCCTCCTTCACAGATGCTTGCGCACGTGCATTTTTATGCACAATGGCCTGCATATTGACCTGCTCAATTTTGCGTAACTGGGCACGTGCATCATATTGTGCCTGGTATTGCTGTGCAGCAGTTGCAATTGTTGACTGTAAAACGTCAAAATCTTTCTCCAGCGCCTCAGTAGCTTCTTTCTCACCTACTTCGGTAATATTGGCTTCCTGTAGTTGCAGCTGTTTGCCAAATTCGGCCTGGGCACTACTGCTTAACGGTAATTTGTTTTCATCTAAAATCGTCCGCATTTCGCGGGCAAAGCTTAGCGACTCGTAGTTATTTTTAAGGATAACCTTGGCGCTATCAGAAATTTGGTGGATGTAAAAGATGGACACTGCTCCGAAGAACATCACTACGACGAAAAGGAAGCCGAATCCCAGTCGAAGTTTATTTTTTATTTTCATGGCTATAATGGTTAAATATAAATGCTTTTATCAGGATAAGATCACTAAGTCTGTTTCTTTAGCTGCGATATGCTTTAGCAGCTGATTAAATATTGCCGTTCGCAATATCACCTGAAATAAATTAAGGTGAGGTTTGCCAATGCAAATCGTTGTGATCTCCCTTTCATCAGCAAGTTGTATAATGGCTTCGGTTATCTGGTCGCTTTTTATTTTTACTACCTCGCCACCTAATTCGGTAGCTAGTTTAAAGTTATTGATGAGGTAACGCTGTTTATCTAATTTAATTTTATCACTGCTTTCACTGCTACTCTGCACATATAAAACTATCCAGGGCGAACGGTAATACGATGCCAACCTGGCCGTTTTACGGATCACCACTCGGGCCGTATCATTGTTGGATGATATACAAGCCAAAAACTTCTCGGGCCGAAGCTTAATTTGCTTGGGCACTTCAATATCAATCTTACGCTCTACGTGGTGTGCAACTTCTTTCAAAGCCAACTCGCGCAGCTGCAAAATTTTATCTGGTTGGAAGAAGTTTTTTAGGGCGATGTTAACTTTATCTTTTGAGTAGATCTTGCCGTCCTTCAAACGATCTATCAGTTCATCGGCAGTTAAATCGATGTTCACAATCTCGTCGGTTAGCTCCAGCACTTTATCTGGGATCCGTTCGGTAATGGCAATACCGGTAATGGATTCGATCTCCTGGTTCATGCTTTCGAGGTGCTGGATGTTCACTGCCGAAATCACACTGATCCCTGCTTCTAAAATATCAAGCACATCTTGCCAGCGTTTGGAGTTTTTGCTGCCTTCAATATTGCTGTGCGCCAGTTCGTCAACAATAACAACTTCGGGGTGCCGGTTCAGGATGGCATGCAAATCCATTTCGTCCAGCTCCTTGCCTTTATAAAAAACATTACGACGAGGGATAAATGGGATGCCGGCAACCAGCGCCTGTGTTTCGGCACGGTTATGCGTTTCTATATAACCGATTTGAATATCGATGCCATTACGCAAAAGTGCATGGGCCTCCTGCAGCATACGGTAAGTTTTGCCCACACCGGCACTCATGCCAATGTAGATTTTAAACTTACCACGCCTCGACTTTTTTACCAGTTCGATAAACGTTTTTACCGTGCTATCCTGCTCTGCCATTATATTTTATAATTACGCCTAAAAAACTAAAAACGTACAATTAAATCCATCGCCGCCGAATATTGATCCTTCTTGGTGCCGTTATCATAAGGCGTTATGCCATCAGCATAGGCACGTTCATATCTTATCTCTGGGCGTATACGGATATAATTATTAAAGTGATGCACAAACCCAATGGTATGATCAGAATACGAGGTAACATAACCTGTACGGTTTCCCTGCGGATCGCTCAGATAACCATTACGGATCGAGATATAATCGTGTGTAGATAGATAGATCTGGAAATAGTTAACTGCGCCTACCGCTTTTGCAGTTCCCGGTATAGGAGCGCCCGCACCTACACCGGTATAAAATGGCTGCGGAGGGCCGTCAATTACTGTTCCACCCACCAGGGCATTGTGTTGCCAGATATAGTAAGCTTCGGTCATCATGTGCAACGTTTTGTTAAACTTATGGCCCCAGGTGGCAACAACCATTTGCAGGTCATCGTGATTATCTTTGTAATTACCCGCGCCAAGCGCGTTAATACCGCCATATACCGAGTCATTATTATCATCAGATACCCAACGAGCCATCAATAAGCCATTTACACTTGCGGCCTTGCTCCACAAGGCAACGTCGTTACCGCCATGTATACCAAGCTCTAACTGCCAATGCGAACCTAGTTTAAATGTAGCTTGTGCACCTGTAAATGTATAAGGATCGACAGTGAACATCAGCGAGTGGCTATACAAATAATTATCGGTTGACCATTGTGCTTCAATATCGGCTGGCGATATAAAACGACCTACTTTAATCAATAAACCGTCCGCAACTTTTGGAAAGTACACTAAGCCATACATCTCAGTTGGGTCAAATCCGTATTTATTATTTTTCTCCAGTAACTGATTACTAAAGTATCCTTTACCTGTAGTGTACCTGTAATCGGTACCAAAAATAGTGGTTGATAAAAAGCCGAATGACACATGATCTGTCTGTACGGTATTTGGCTGTAAATCGAACTTCAACCCAACCTGGTCTAGTACTACACTATTGGGTACTATATCGTACGAAGTTGGTGCGTTTGAATGCTTCGAAGAACTTATATTTACAGAAGGATCAATCCATCCATAAAAACGGAATCTTGTATTAGTTACACCCAAAGCTTTTTGCATTGGATATATCGGCGCTGTTGCATCGCTACCAATTAATGGCGCACCATCCCAATCCGCTGTGGGGAATGGAAGACTGGGCAATGGCGAAGGCAATGAACGTGCAACTGTATCTTTTTTAATTGTAGATGTAACCTGAGCGTTGGCTGTTAAACCAGCTATCAGTGCAATAGTTATGATGAGGGGTATTTTCATGATTTTGAATGTTTATCAATTATTTGCCTAATTGATCAAGGGCTATGTTTAGTTTAAGCACGTTTACTTTACTTGGGCCAAATACGCCCCAAAGTGGTTTCTCAGTATTGTTACTTACAAGGGATGCTACTTTATTTTCGTCGAGCTTGCGGTACTTGGCCACACGTTCTACCTGTACTTTGGCAGCATCGGGAGAGATATCAGGATCAAGGCCACTGCCTGAAGCAGTAACCAGGTCGGCAGGGATGTCACTGCGTTTCAGGTATGGATGATATTTAAGCAGCGTATCAATACGGTTGCTTACATCCTTTAAATAATCGGGGTTGCTTGGGCCTTTGTTTGAACCTGCCGAACCTGCCGCATTGTAAGCCACAGCCGATGGCCTGCCCCAGAAATACTGGGGTTTAGTAAAGCTTTGGCCGATGTTTGCATAACCAACCACTTTGCCGTTTACAACAATGGTTTCGCCGTTACCGGCACCTTTTGATGCCTTACCGATCAGCATAATACTAACCGGGTATATCACGCATAATAGTACGGTAAGTACTAAGGTCAATCTGATAGATTGTATGATGAATGGTTTCATTTTCTTTAATTTAAATTTGATTAGAACATTAAGCCTACTACCATATCAATTAACTTGATACCGATAAATGGCGCAATTACACCACCTACACCATAATAAAGCAGGTTGGTACGTAACAGGGCGCTGGCTCCAATTGGTTTATATTCTACACCTCTTAATGCCAGTGGAATCAGCATCGGGATAATAATGGCGTTAAATATTACTGCCGATAAGATAGCCGACTCGGGGCTGTGCAACCTCATGATATTGATGCTTTGCAATGCCGGGATTGATGCGATAAACAGTGCCGGTACAATGGCGAAATATTTAGCCACGTCATTAGCGATAGAGAATGTAGTTAGCGTACCACGGGTAATCAGCAATTGTTTACCAATCTCAACGATCTCGATCAGCTTAGTTGGGTCGTTATCCAAATCTACCATGTTACCGGCCTCTTTGGCGGCCTGGGTACCGCTGTTCATGGCTACGCCAACATCTGCCTGGGCCAATGCCGGGGCATCATTTGTACCGTCGCCCATCATGGCTACCAGCTTACCTGCATTTTGCTCGGCTTTAATGTAATTCATTTTATCTTCGGGCTTAGCCTCGGCAATAAAATCATCTACACCGGCTTTTTCAGCAATAAACTTGGCTGTTAAAGGGTTATCACCAGTTACCATTACGGTTTTGATACCCATTTTACGCAGGCGTTCAAAACGTTCGGCAATACCGGTTTTAATAATATCCTGTAGTTGGATCACACCTAAAATCACTTCATTTTGTGATACCACCAATGGCGTACCACCGTTTGATGAGATTTCCTTTACGCGTTCTTCAACCTCTTCGGGGAAAGGATTACCAGCTTTCAGCGCAATGTTACGGATCGAGTCAAAAGCACCTTTACGGATACGTAAACCTTGCGGCGTATCAATACCGCTTGAGCGGGTTTCGGCAGTGAATTTTACAAACTCAGATCCTTCGGGAGCGGTCGGTAATTTAAAGTGCTGTGATGCCAGTTCGATGATCGATTTACCTTCCGGTGTTTCATCAGCCAGTGATGATAGTACGCAGGCAGTGATCAAATCATCAGGAGATACCGCTTTGGCCGGCCAAAATTGAGTTGCTTTACGGTTACCAATGGTGATGGTACCTGTTTTATCTAAAAGTAACACGTCGATGTCGCCTGCAGTTTCTACCGCTTTACCAGATTTAGTAATTACGTTGGCACGCAAGGCCCTGTCCATCCCGGCAATCCCAATGGCTGATAATAGACCACCGATAGTAGTAGGGATTAAACACACGAACAGTGAAATTAAAGCTGCTATCGTAATAGGCGTATTTGCATAATCTGCAAATGGTTTCAGGGTGATACATACGATGATGAACACCAGGGTGAAACTTGCCAGCAGGATAGTCAGCGCAATTTCGTTAGGTGTTTTTTGGCGTGATGCACCTTCTACCAGGGCAATCATTTTATCCAAAAAGCTTTCGCCTGGCTCGGTGGTTACGATTACACGAACTTCGTCCGACAGTACTTTGGTACCGCCTGTAACAGATGATTTATCGCCACCTGCCTCACGGATAACAGGGGCTGACTCACCTGTGATAGCTGATTCATCAATGGTAGCAATACCTTCTATGATCTCACCATCTGTTGGGATAGTGTCACCTGTTTCGCAAACAAACACATCGCCTTTACGTAAATCGCTTGATGATTTAACTACGATGCTACCATCAGCCATTACCACTTTAGCTGGTGTTTCTTCACGCGTTTTACGTAAGCTATCAGCTTGTGCTTTACCACGTGCTTCGGCAATAGCTTCTGCAAAGTTGGCGAACAACACAGTCAGAAACAGGATAAAGAAGATCAAAAAGTTGTATGCAAACGAACCCTGACCGTGGTGCGAAAAGCTATATACTGTAACCGGGATCATCACCAGGGTACCGATCTCCACGGTAAACATTACCGGGTTACGGATCATCATCCGGGGATCCAGCTTAATGAAAGATTCTTTTAAAGCAGTCTGCACTAAGGCAGGCTCAAATAATTTATTTGATTGAGTTTTCATTGTTATTTAAGCATTGAGAAGTATTCTGCCAACGGGCCTAAAGCGAGTGCAGGAAAATAGGATAAGGCGTTTAATACAAGGATTACGGCAAAGGTCATCAGTCCAAAGGTTTTGGTATCGATTTTCAACGTACCGGCACTTTCTGGGATGTATTTCTTTTGGGCCAATAAACCGGCAATTGCAACCGGACCAATGATCGGCAAGAAACGGCCCATGATCAGCACAATACCTGTGGTTACGTTCCAGAAGATGTTCCCATCGCCCAAACCTTCGAAACCAGAACCATTATTGGCGTTTGATGAAGTATACTCATACAACATTTCTGAAAAACCATGGTGACCAGGATTATTTAACCAGGTTGATGGTTTAACAGCCCAATCGCCACCCAAATGATTGGTGAATACATAGGTGGATATTGCAGTACCAGCCAAAATCAGGAAAGGGCTTAACAGTGTAATGATAGCCGCGATCTTTACCTCGCGAGCCTCAACCTTGTGGCCTAAGAATTCTGGCGTACGGCCAACCATCAAGCCAGAGATAAACACGGCGATAATTAGATAGATGAAGTAGTTTAACACACCAACACCGCAACCGCCATAAAGCGAATTGATCATCATCGCCAATAGTTGCCACAAACCGGTTAAGGCCATTGTACTATCATGCATTCCGTTTACAGAACCTGTAGATATCACGGTAGTCATGGTGCTCCAGTAAGCGGTAGCAGTTGGCCCAAAGCGGACTTCCTTACCTTCCATAGCGCCGGTAATCTGGCTTACACCCATTTTGGCGATCAGCGGGTTACCGCCCAGTTCGCTGGTTAGGGTTGGGATCATCAGCATAAACACACCGATAGTCATTACCCCAAAAATGATCCAGGCTAATTTTTTACGGCGGATGTAGTAACCAAAGGCCAACACCATGGCAACCGGTAGTATTACCTGTGCTATTACCTCAACCATGTTGGTTAAGTAGTTAGGATTCTCGAGCGGGTGGGCAGAGTTGGCGCCAAACCAACCGCCACCATTCGTCCCGATGTGCTTAATGGCTATCATGGCAGCCGCAGGGCCGCGCGATACATTTACGGTATCGCCTTGCAGCGATATAAATTTGTCTTTACCGGCATAGCTGCTTGGCGTTCCGTTAAAGGTTAATATAATAGCAACCACAATTGATAATGGCAGCAACACACGGGTAATTGATTTTACAAAAAACTCCCAAAAGTTGCCCAGATCTGTGGTGGTTTTATCTTTAAATGCTTTAAATACGGCAACCGCAGTAGCCATACCTGTTGCAGCACTGGTAAAGTGCAGAAACATAAATATAAAGTGCTGGGTAAGGTAAGTAGCACCGGTTTCGCCAGAGTAGTGCTGTAAGTTACAGTTTACCACGAAGCTAATAATGGTGTTAAAAGCCAAATCGGCACTTTGGCCAGGGTTACCATCGGGGTTAAGCGGTAATTTATCCTGGTATAATAAAACGAAGAAACCGTAAACCAACCATAAAATATTGATGGTCATCATGGCTTTCAAAAACTGTTTCCAGTTCATCGGTTCTTTGGGGTTGATACCGGATAGCTTAAAAATTCCGGTTTCAATCGGTTTTAAAAAGTCGGTCCAGATCTTTTCGCCGGCATACATTTTTGCCAGGTACTTACCCAGTGGAATGGCAATCACAAGCGTGATGACAAACGAGGCTACTATTCCAAATAGTTCAGTGTTCATTGCGGGTTAGGGGTTAAAATTTTTCGGGTTTGAGCAGTACATACACCATGTATATGAAAACTGCGATGGAAACGATGAATAGGGCTAACATAATTTTAGATTTTTTCGAACCAGTCAATAGATTTAAAAATCAACCAGCTGCAAAGCAGTATGGCCAGAAACAAAATGATCGTATTCATATCTTTTTAATTTCTAACACATTGCCAAACGGTGTACCAAGTCATTGGTATTTAGCCATTAGTTATTGATAATCAATTACATAACTAAAAATCCGCTAAAAACAATATGGCTGTAAACAAGAAAACCCTTCCATAATGGAAGGGTTCTTTTTCAAATGAGTGCGTTATAATGAAAATTGAGCAAGGCATTTTAAGCCCAATACCAAGCTCTTAGCCCAAATGGTATTCTTCTATCTTACGATATAGTGTGGTAAGGCCAATGTTCATTAGCCTGGCAGCTTCTGTTTTATTGCCTTTGGTATAATGTAATATCTTGCGGATATGGTTTTTCTCAACCACCGCCATTTCAAATACGGCTGTTCCCGATTCTTCTTCCACGCGATGATCTGCAGGTAAAAGATCAACCGTTAGGGTATCGCCATCGCACAAAATTACGGCGCGTTCTATCAGGTTTTTTAGTTCGCGGATGTTACCCTTCCAGCTATAGGTTTCTAAGCGAGGGATAAAACTCGGATCGAAACCTGTAATATTACGGTTGGTTTTTTCTGAATATTCTTTTAGATAATACTCGGCCAATGGTTTAATATCCTCTTTACGCTGGTTAAGTGATGGCAGCTGAATGGTGAATACAGACAAACGGTAAAACAGATCCTCGCGAAAGGTGCCTTTATCAATCTCTTCTTGTAAACTACGGTTGGTGGCAGCTATAATACGGGCGTTAATTTTCTGGGTTTTGGTATCACCCACCTTAATATATTCGCCAGATTCGAGCACCCGCAATAGCTTGGCCTGTAGATCAATATTCATCTCACCGATCTCATCTAGAAAGAGCGTACCACCGTCGGCTTCTTCAACCAGGCCCTTTTTATCTTTCATGGCCCCGGTAAATGATCCGGCTTTGTGGCCAAACAGTTCGCTCTCCAGTAACTCGTGCGAAAACGCGCTGCAGTTTACCGCCACAAAGCTTTTATTTTTACGGTTGCTATTATAATGGATAGATTGCGCAAACACTTCTTTACCCGTACCTGTCTCGCCTGTTAATAACACCGTTGTATCTGTTGACGAAACTTTACGTGCCAGGCTCACAGCATCTTTAACAGCATGCGAGGTTCCCAAAATAGATTCAAAACTATGCTGACTGATAATCTTGTTTTCTATCTGGTATAGTTTGTATTGCAAGTTGGCTTTTTCTGAAGCCTTAGCCAGCAGGGGTAAAATTTTGTCGTTATCGTCGCCCTTGGTTATATAATCGAAGGCACCGTTCTTGATGGCTAAAACACCGTCGTGTATGGTACCATAAGCAGTAAGGCATATCACTTCAACAAATGGTTTCTTTTCTTTGATCTGTTTTACCAGTTCAACGCCATTTACGTCGGGCAGCTTAACATCGCTTAGTACCACTTGCACGTTTTCTGCTGCCAGGATTTTTAATCCTTCTTTACCGGTGTAGGCCTGCAAGGCTTTATAACCTTCCAGCTCGATGATTCGCGCAAGCAATCCGCACAACTTCTTCTCATCATCAATAATTAATACTGTTTGTTGTTGCATGCTTTTGTTATTACCCGGGTCAGCAAATAATGATGTTTAATATCTCTTGTTAAAATCCGGTGCAAATATCCTAATTAATAATATAAAGTTTACGAAAAAAGCCTCTGAAGCAGAGGCTTTTTAGATTCGGTTAACAATGTTTAAATTATTGAACAGTGTGCCTGCTGCTAACATATTTATTGCTAAGATCGTGCAGGTAACCATTTTCTGTAATTACTATACTGCTTAAAACTGGTACTGGGGTGTGTATTTGTTTTTTCTTTGAGGTTTTAATTAACGGCAAAAGCATTACCGCTAATAAAGCGCTTACTTTAAGCGCTATGTAAAATGCTATCATTACTAAGTTTTTATGTGTCCCTGCAAAACTTTACGTTTCGCTACTACACATAAGCTAAATACATGCCACAATTGCGGCGACGCGTATTATTAAGACATTAGCGTTAAATAAGCCCTATAATTATACAAACTCATTACAAAGTTTACATTTTATTTTCCATTTTGGATGGGTAAATTATCAAAATGGCAAGGCTCCAGTACACTAGCCAGCGCAAAACATAATAGTGGCAAGTAAGCCAGATTATAGCAAAAATGCTTTGAAATATGATTTCGCATATTCGCCCCAATCTTTCAGCGCGCCTTCCAGCACTGCTCTTAGCTGTTTATTATTTACCGGTTTACCCTTTGTTGGGATTTTCAAATCACTTTCGGGTACGGTAACGTCAGTTACTTTGGTAGCAAACCAGGTAACGTTTTCATGCGGCAGGGCAACTCCCAATATCATTCCTGGTAAGCCGGTAAAAGACTCGGGGCCGCCAGAAACCGGGATTTGATCTGTATAAAATGCCACCACATAAATAGAATCTAATATGAGTGCGTTGGCTCTGCGGCAATTATAACCCGCTATTTCACGGGTTTCGTCAGTTAACTTCCAATTTATTTTGCGGGTACTATCCTTCACTAAAAAAACCTGTTCAAATACAGCCTTCTGTGTTATGCTGCTTTTGGCCAGTACGTCAGTAAAAATGGCATTAGGTTGCCCCTGTCCGCCTAACATCCCAAAACTATCTGCTTCTTCCTCTTCGGCGATAGGCTTATAGAGTGTCTTATTATTTGCAAAGGTTAAAGTGCTTTTGTAAGTGGCAAACTGTGGGTGTTTCTTTTTATAATCTTCAAAAATGGCATTGTAAAATCCCTCGTTATCCTTGGTTATTTTTTTTTGTATAAGGGCGTAAGCATTTATTTTCTTTTCAAAATCTATGATACCGGCTGTGGTAAAGCGCGTGCCTTGTGCAAAAGATATATTGCTAAGCAGCAGGCAAATAATTATCAGTTTAAGTTTCATATTTATTATTTGGTTGTGGGGCCGCCCATTTTGCTAAAATCGTAAACTATTGAAAACATGACATACCTTTTAATGGTGGTATAATTGGTTTGGGTAATCTGGTTGGCAAAAGCCTGGCGACTAAAGCCTGTGTTTTGGTTCAACAAATCGTTACCGCTGATCATTAATTTCAGGTTCTCCTGTTTAAAAAACGCTTTGCTAATAGATGCATTTAGCAAGGTTCGTTTAAAATCTGTATCAAAAGATTCTGTTTTAGCCCTATACTCATAATTCACATCACTGTTTATCTGTATTTTCCAGGGCAAATAAACGCCGGCCGAAGCGCGGCCCGTTAAACCAGATCCGTTATTATTAAGCTGGCTTTGTAGTGATGTTTTGCTGATGGTATAATTAGGCCCGGCCTCGATCATAAAATTATACTTCTTCTGTTTATATTTTGATAGGTAAGCTGTACTTGTATAGGTAACCGACTTTGATGCATTCAACTCATTATTAGTATAGTTATATGAGTTATTTCCGTTTATATTAAGATTTAAACCTGCATTAAGGCCCCCAAATATTTTTTGCCCATAACCGGCATATAAGTAAAAGTTTTTGGGTTGCTTATTGTGCAAATTTATAGACTGGTTGGTAGTTTTACCGGCAGAATCGGTGACTGTACTATAAACAATAGCGTTTGATGTTGCTGAATACGAGCCGAATAAATACAAGGAGCTTTCGCTAAGCACCTTGTAAGAATTATAACTAAGATTTACCTGATTTTGGAAAGATGGCTTAAGCAGAGGATTTCCCAGTACAATATTAAGCGGATCTGTATTTACCCTAAGCGGCTGGATTTGATCTATTGTTGGTTGTGTAGTTTTACCATTGTACTCGACCCTGACTGATGCGTTTGTTGAAAACTTGTACTGGTATGTAGCCTGAGGCATCCAGTTTATAAAGTTTCGTTTAAAATCAACATTGGTGTATTCATTTGTTTGGTCAAAACCCACCGCTGCAACCCTGCTGCCGAAGTTTACCAAGCTTTTCTTTTTCTTGTAATTAAATATAATGCCGCCCTGGTTGATGATTTGGTTTAATTTATAATTATTGCTCAATAAGGGATCGAGATCGGTATACTGCCCCGCGCCAGACTGGTTGAATGATTTTCTGTCGGCCGTACTATTATCAAAACCAAACCCATAATTTACAATGGCCGAAAAAGCTTTAGTTAAGGGCTCTGTATAAGTAAAATTGGTGGTGATAACGTTGCTGGTAATGTTGTTTGTTTTGTACTGGTCTATTTTTTGCGTACTATCTAACTGTCCCTGGTCATTATAAAAGTTAATACCCGATTTAAGGTATCCATGCGCATCGCTATGGTTATAGGTCTCTTTAAAACTGGCAGAGAAAGTACGCCCCGGCTTTTTCATTTTTTTGGTATACAATGCAGATGCATTAAACAATTGCTGATCTGCATTATTTGTAAGGCTTCGCGTTTGGTTATTTAATAGCACCTCATTACCACGGGTATTGGTAGTAACGTAATTATCATTTGTTTTAGAGTTTTTGCTGGTACCATCTGCGGTCAGTTTTAAAGTAGATGTTGTATCCAGCTTTATCTGGTAGGTGGCATCCAATTTTTGCCTGAAAATGCTGTTGTTAAATGACTGATCGCTATTGGTATTAAAAGTACCCGTAGGCAGGTTATTCTGGGTCAGAATGTTTTTTGTCCCCTCCACGTCCAGCGAACCTATTTTATAATTGGTGTTGATGGACTGTTTATCACCATCCCATTTATTATCGTAGTGCGCACCGCCTGCACGTGCCACCGGCTTCCCTTCGCCATCAAAACGGCCATTCCATGTTTCCAAATCATCCTGGCTGCTATTTATCATAATCATATCACCATCTACTTCCATATCTCCGCCACCACCGTACTTTTGGCTGTCTTGCCAGCCCATGCCCATTTTACCTGTGTTTGCAAGAGTACCATAGGCCGAAATTTTCTGTTTGGCCTTAAACGTATTAAACAACAATTGCCCCTGGTAATAGCCATCTGTGCCTAAACCCAAATCGGCCTTGCCAAATGAGCCTACCTTTTTATCATCCTTCAGTTTAATATTAATGGTTTTGGTTTTCTTGCCATCATCTATACCTGTAAAAGCGGCCTGGTCACTTTTTTTATCGTAAACCTGTACTTTATCAACCATATCGGCACGGATGTTTTTGGTAACCAGAGTAGGGTCATCGCCAAAAAATTCTTCGCCATCAACCAGTACTTTATTTACTGTTTGCCCCTGGGCGGTAATTTTACCATCTTTATCAACCTGTATACCGGGTAGCTGTTTCAGCAGATCTTCTACTTTAGCATTTGGTTGTATTTCGTAGCTCGATGCATTAAACTCAGTCGTGTCTCCTTTAATTTTGATGGCCGCCTTCTTCCCTTTTATGATCACATCATTTAGCAACCGTGATTTCAAAAACAAGTTAACGTTGCCAAAAGTATGTTCACTGTTGATAGAGTCTAAAGCAAAGTGCTCTACATAATCGGCATAACCCGGATAGGTAAGCAGCAGAATAAACTTGCCTTTATTTAGTCCTGCTATGGCAAATGAGCCATCGGCCCCGGCGCGTGTAAATGCCCGCAAAGTTGAATCTTTGGCGTTTAGGATAACAACAGAAGTATTAGGCAACTTAATTTTAGAGGCGGTATCTGCAGCCGCTCCTTTTATTCCATACCGGCTTTGAGCCATTATAGAAGCGGACCAGAAACAGCACAGAACAAGGATGGTGTAAAGTGTGATTTTCATATAGGGTTTAGTAGCCCCAATATATAACTAATTATTTAGTACAAAAAGAATTTTAACAAATCTTAACAAAATAGATTATCAATAATTATAGTATTTTAGTAAAAACCCCTACTGCTATGAACGAAGTTTGCCAACACATTAAAGCAATTAAAGAAGTAAAACTAGCCGACGAATTGATATGCCCCGAGTGTATTAAAATTGGTAGCGATTGGGTTCACCTGCGCACCTGCCAAACCTGTGGGCTTACTTTATGTTGCGATGATTCGCCTATGAAGCACATGACGGCGCATTACCATGCTACCAGCCACCCGGTAATTTCATCGGCGCAACCCGGCGAAAAATGGTTCTGGTGCTATCCGGATGAGTCATTTGCCGATTACGAATAGGCCATTTTTTACGTTTGTCGACATTTAACCGCGCTACATCTTTTTTACAAACGGGATTAGAAAATATTGCCTATAATCGCAGTTATAAAACAAGGTTATAACCTTTGCAAAGGTTATAACCTATAACAAATTTTAATACCAGGCAATTATATCAATGCGCACTATTGCAATTATTGGCGGTGGCTTTGCAGGCACCATGACAGCCATACATTTGATGAAACAGGCAAATATGCCGCTTAACGTTATCATTATTAATACTCATTTTCCGCTAATAACCGGTATTGCTTATGCCACGCATTACCCAGGCCATTTATTAAATGTAACCGTAGATAGCATCAGCGCATTTAGCCAGCAGGAATCTCATTTTTTCGACTGGATAAATCAGCACGATGATTTTAAAAACGTTCCCGCTGATAATCTAAAGAAAAGTTTTGCACCCAGAAAAATATACGCCGAATATCTTCACTCTATTTGGGATACTACCCTGGCTAGTAAGAACCCAAGCGTAAACTTGCAGCTTATTGAGGATGAAGTTGTAAATGTAATACCCAACGAGCAAGGTTTGGAGCTCGAATTAAAGGCTTCCGTATCGATCCAAGCCGATTATGTGGTTTTGGCAACCGGCAATGCAATTCCAAAAAACCCACCTATTGCTGATCCATCGTTTTACGACAGCAAGCTTTATTATAAAAATCCATGGAATGATCAGTGCGTGCAGAACCTGAAATCGGAACGGGATATTTTGATTGTAGGTAACAGCTTAACCATGATTGATGCTGTGATATCATTGTTAGAAAATGGATTCAGCAAAAATATTTATACCGTATCGCCACATGGTTTCGCCATTATGCCCGATCAACCGGCAGCACCTTATGATCGCAATATATTGAGCGAGGTTAACAGGCCTTATCAACTGCATGATCTGGTATCGCTTATTAACCGGCACATGAAGCGTTGTGAGGAAGAAGGATTATCAAAACTTGCGGTGGTTAACTCTATCAGGCATAACCTGCAGCAAATTTGGATGGATTTTAGCCTGGCTGATAAGCGCACCTTCTTAAAACGAATAAGCCCTATGTGGAATGCCTGGCGACACCGTACGCCTGCGGGTATGTACAAAAAAATCTTAGGGCTGATTGACACAGGTAAGCTAACGCCTATTACAGGACGACTGGCAGGTTTTACGGATAAAGGCGATTATGCCGAGGCACGCATCTTCGACAAAAAAGCGAATAAGGAAATTAGATTTGATGTGGAAAGGGTGATCAATTGCACAGGCTCGCAAATCGACCTTCATTTAAAAGGCAGTTTGCTAAACAGTATGTACAGCGCAGGGCTCATTAACAATGATCTCCTAAATATCGCTTTAAATGCAGACGCGAAAACCAACGCCGTAATTGATGCTGATGATAATACATCAACCCGTATTTATACCCTGGGTAATAACATGAAGGGGATACTATGGGAAAGCACAGGTGTGCCCGAAATACGGGCACAGGCAGAGAATATAGCGACAGGCTTGATCAAACAAATCAGGAAGCAAGAAGTGCTGACAGACAAATTACTTTGATGCTTCATGACCTAAAGCGGTCTCCAGTTCACTGGGATCATTTACCACTTTTGCAATCAAGCCCTGTTTATTAATTATAATATGGGTTGGATACATATTTATTTTCAAGTCTCCTTGTATGTATGATTCTTTAACTGGTGCCAGTGCGTAGTTAAAGGTAGTTTTCTTAGAGAAGGCTACCAAGCTATATTTAGGATCAGTAACCAAGCTTACAAAAACTATATCTTTTCTGCTTTTATACCTATCTACCATTTTATTAAGCTGAGGTATTTCTTCATTACAGGCATTGCAGGCTAAAAACCAGCATTTCAATACTACAATTTTACCTTTTGTATTTTCTCTGTTATAAACCTTACCGTTGATATCTGTATAGTTTAAACCAGGCAACACCTTGCCTTCCATTAAAAAGTGTTTGTAAGCAATTCCACCCAGATTTACTAATGTTCCATGTATATCTTCACTTGCCGACGAGTTTACTTTATAGAGCTTATACACATTGCTGCCAAGGCCCGAATTTAATCTTAATGGAAGGTATTTACCAGATGCATAAGCTTTAAGAAGTTGGCCTTTAGATATGCTATGCATATTTTCATCATAGGCAGTAAAGTCTTCAGATAGCTTTAGGTAATCTCGATGGTAATACATAAAACTCATCACATCTTTTAATATCTTCGATGGTTGTTCTACGGGTTCGCTTGACTTAGCATCGCAGGAAAGGGCCATTCCTATAAATAGGAAAAAGACATAGGAAGTAATTCTTGGCATATTTGGGTTTATTGGTTAACTAAATATACGTTTTTGTTTTTGCTAACAAAATATCGGATAGCTAACCGCCTTTTTTCACTGCACTATTTTTAATAAAGATAAAAGCCATCAACGCACCTAAAAACGCAAGACTGGCAGAGATACGCAGGATGAGCGCAAATGCGCTTATGAAACTGGTATGGAAGGCTTTTTCGACAATAGCTTTCTCCTTGGCATCAATACTGGCAGGTATTTTAGCGTTACCCAAATTTACTGCCGATGCCATTACTGCTTGTTTCTCTTTTTCTTTCAGCGGAATTTGCCTCAATTCTGATTGCAGCGCGCCGGTAAAAACAAGCACAGCTAACGCGCCAAATATCGCGTTAGCGAAAACATTGGCAATACGTGTTATGGCATTATTAACGCCAGATGCCGTGCCCGAGAAATGATCGCTTACCGAACCCATTACAGCTGTAGTAAGCGGCGCAACGGTAAATGACATACCTAGCCCAAATACCATAACACCTGGAAAAAAGGTAGTCCAGTATTCGCCGGGGCCGCTAGTTTGTTTAACAAAAGATAATAACAATAAGCCTGCACCAGCCGTGGCTGGCCCGCAGATGAGTAATAATCGCGGTCCAAATTTATCAGAGAGTGCGCCGGCAAACCGGGCTACGCTAACCATTAATATGGTAAAGGGCAAAAAGGTAAGTCCGGATTGCAGTTGATCATAACCCTGCACCTGTACCAGATTGAGTGATAAAAAAAGCATCCCGGCACCTAAGCCCGCATATAGAAAAAACGTAAGCAAATTAGCCCCGCTAAAAGTAAGATTAGTAAATAACTGTAAAGGCATCATCGGATGTTTGCTTTTACTTTCTATCACAATAAAGGCTGTTAAAAAGAGTATCCCTAAAGTGATAGCTGTGTACACCTGCCAGTTACCCCAACCCACTCCGGGAATGCGCAGAAAACCGAATGTAAGCATGGCCAAACCCAGCGCTATAGTAATTGCACCGGGATAATCGATAGACCGGCTATTGTCGTCATCACGGCTCTCTTTTACTTTGCGCCAAAGAATCAGCAAAGCGATTAAGCCAATGGGTACATTGATAAAAAAGATATAACGCCACAAACCAGCATCGCCCAATGCACCTCCTAAAATAGGGCCACCAATAGTTGCCACTGTGGTTATTGCAGACCACGTGCCGATGGCTTTGCCGCGTTCCTTTTCATCAATAGAAGCCGAAATCAACGATAAACTACCGGGAATCATCAATGCGCCACCAACCCCTTGTATAATGCGGAAAAGAGTTAAAAAGGCAACATCGCCGGCCACACCGCAGGCTGCAGAACCCGCTATGAAAATAAAGATGCCAGTCATAAACATCTTTTTGCGGCCCAGTTGATCACCCAATGAACCACCGATCAAAATCAAGGCAGCCAGCATCAGCAGGTAAGCATTGAGTATCCAAAACAGATCCGCCCCGCTGGCACCTAAGCTTTGTTGTAAAGATGGCAGCACTACGTTAAGCGCAGTACCATCAATAAAAGCCATAGCCGAAGCCAGTATAGCCGAACCCATGATCCAACTACCCTCGGAACTGCGAAGCGCTACTGTTGCCATGAAAATGGATTTGGTTTAATTGTTTATTAAATATACCTACTACTTAACAAACAATCGGCCAACGATTTCTAATAATTTATCTCATGATGATCATCACTAAAATAATGACTGGGATTAAAGTAACAATCACGCCAATTAACGAAATTGCTATAACGCGCCACCAGCTATAAGCCAGGCCGCCCGAACCCAGATGTTCGTCTATCTGGTCGCCCTGGTATTTTTTCACAATGTAATAAGCAATCCACGAATAAATAAGCCGAAGTGCGATCCTTGGCACTTTGATAGTATCTGGCAACAAGAATGCGACACTAAATACCACTATGGTTGCAAGGATTGCAAGCAGCCAGGTTCTTTTTGCTTTATCGTGCTCGTTAAATGCTTTATAATTTTCGGCGATAAAACACCAGGCAGCGCATCGCCTGGTGTTAATAGTAAATTTTAAGCTACCTTTTTAATGGCCATTACAGAATCTTTCACATCGTTAAGATGGCGGTCTGTATGGTAAATAACATAGTTAAGCCAGTCAGTTACCGTCATGGCACCCAGATAAGTATGCTTATAAGTATTGTTGTTTAGGTGTATTTGGCCACTTTCAAGTGCATCAACCAAAATGTCTCTTTGCTGTACAAAAATGTCTTTAAAGGTCCAAAAATCAGTTACTGCACCTGTCAATTCCTTAATTTCAGTTTCTGTTATTTTAGGGCCCCCGATGTAGTCAACTAAAATACTTTTTAACTTTCCGTTGCCATAAAATTCGGTGGTTTCGGCGATATAACCAGAGTTGGTCTTTAATAAAGTCAGCGTTTTTTCGTCAGAAATACAAATATGTTCCAAAATTTCGGCAATGCTACAGTTACCTTCTTGCTTAAAATTCAGCTCACTTTTTGTGTAATTGCTTATTAATTCAATGGTTTCGAGGGTGTTAATATTTAAGTCGGTTAAATATTGAGCTATATTCATGGTCGAAGTTCAGGTATTTCTTAAAAAGCACGAATATATCAAATCTAAGGCGTTTTTAAGCTAAAAGAAAAAAGCACCTGCATCAAAGGATACAGGTGCTTCTATATTGATCATACACTTAAAATTCAATATCACGATTTAGCCACCGGCACAACCAGATCAATAGTCACCTCATCCGGTGTACCGCTGCGATCTATCCCATAATCTTTGGGGATCACTTTAAACTCTCCTTTAAACAAACCCTCGTTACCTTTATCATCAAAAGTAAAATGGATTGCAGCAGGCTTGGTAGCCCCCTTCATGGTAAGATTACCTTTAGCAACATAACCGCTACCATCTTTACTAACCGAGGTTGACACAAATTTAATAGTTGAAAATTTATCTGTTCCAAGTGCATCTTTGGCGTGGCTTGTTTTCAGGAAAAAACCTGTGGCTATACTGTTTGCATCAATTGTGGCCGAAATTTTTGCCTGCTCGGGCTGGGCTTTGTCAAATTGTATGTCGGCTTTCAGCCCCTGGAACGAGCCGTTAATTCTTCCACTTGTAAACTTTACAGAGGCATCTCCTTTTACTTTCCAATCGCTCGCAAAATAAGCGAATGCCGATAGGCTGACAATAACTGCAAACAATGCAGGATAAATGATTCTTTTCATAGGAATGTTTTTTAGTTTTCTTACCGGCAGCCAATGCTTAATAAAGCTACTCTAATAAAAATACGATAAACATTACCAAGAGGTTGCCAGTGCACAAAAATTAGCGAATAGCGATAAACTATCCCACAAAAAAGCCTGCCAGGTTTATCGAGGGCAGGCTTGTCGTCAATAAATTTTATTTACTCAACCAATTTCTTTTTCAAAAGAGTTACCAGATCTTCCAGCTTCATTGGTTTAGACAGATAATCATCCATACCTGCCCGCATACAAATTTCCTGGTCTTCGGCCATGGCGTTGGCTGTCATCGCCACAATGTAAGGTTGTTTAATTGGAAGCGTGCGTATAATGCCTGTAGCCTCAAGGCCATCCATTTCGGGCATCTGGATATCCATCAATATCATATCGTAGGTTTTCTCTTTCACTTTCTCTAGCACCTCGACACCGGTTTGTACAATATCCGGCTTGAAGCCCAATTTGGCCAAAACCCGTTCTATTAATTTTTGGTTGATTAGATTATCCTCGGCAATCAAAATATTTAGTGGATACTCCAACGCAAAACCGGCCGAAAGTATATTAGGCGCTTTTATCTCTGTGCTGGCTACCTGATATTGATTAAATGCACTATTTATACCCTGGCATAAATGATGCAGCTTAACAGGTTTCACCAGTATAGACGAAAATATCCCCGGAAACTTACTCTTTGTTTCGTCGCCGATAGAACTTAACATTACAATTGGCAAACCCGGATACTTCAGTTTTACCGCTCTGGCTAAACCTACACCATCCATCATTGGCATTTCCATATCGGTAATTAACAGTTTAAAACTGTTATCGGCGGCTAGTATATCTAATGCCTGCTCTGCAGATTTTGCGGTAACAGGTGCCAGTTTCCAGTGCTCGAGCTGGGTTTTGAGGATAAACAAGTTGGTATCGTTATCATCAACGATCAGTACGCGCAAACCGTAAAGATTGGTTAAGTCGCATATCAAAGGGGTTGATACCGGTTTTTTGCTTCGCATGGTAGTAATCGAAAAGCTAAATTCAGACCCCAATCCAAACTGGCTTTGCGCCCAAATTTCGCCACCCATTAAATTTACCAAACGTTCGCTAATGGCAAGCCCTAAACCTGTACCACCGTATTTACGTGTGGTTGATGAGTCGACTTGAGAAAATGCCTTAAACAATCTCGAGATCTTCTCTTGCGGAATACCAATACCGGTATCTTTTACCGTAAAGGCAATTTGAACTTCTTCGCCAACCTGTTTAAAAATAAATGCCTTAATAAATATCTCACCTTTAGAGGTAAACTTCAGCGCATTATTAATCAGATTAATCAACACCTGTTTAACGCGCAGGCTATCGCCCACAATATGTACGGGTACATCCTCGTCCAGGTGATAAATCAAATCAATTTTTTGCTGTGCCGCCTTTTGCGCAAAAAGGTCCATCACATCTTCAACAGCGCTTCGCAGATCAAAATCTTCGTGTTCGATGTCCATTTTGCCCGACTCTATCTTCGAGAAATCCAGGATATCATTAATAACGGTTAGTAAATTTTCGCCGCTATTTATAATGGTATCGGTGTATTCACGCTGCTCATTGTCTAGTTCAGTTTCAGATAATAACGAAGCCATACCGATAACACCGTTCATCGGCGTGCGGATCTCGTGGCTCATCGTAGCCAGAAATATACTTTTAGCCCGATTAGCTTTTTCTGCTTCCTCGCGCGCTTGCTGCTCTTGTTTCCGCTGTTTATTAAGCTCGCTATTAAGTTCGTGCAAATGATCAGACTGCGAGATCAGTTCTTCTGATTGAGACAGCAACTCTTCCGATTGTACTTGTAGTTCTTCGTTAGCAGATTGCAACTCGTCTGATTTTATTTCGAGCTCTTTTGCCTTCTGCACCACTTCGTGCGTACGGGCTACAATTTGTTTCTCCAGCTTATCATTTTGCTTTTTAATGGCGTTAATCCTGTAGTGGTAAATAACATAAAGCACAGCAACAATCAGAATCAACATTAACATCCTAAACCACCAGGTTACCCAAAATGGAGGTTCTATAACAATAGTGATCGAGGTACCCGCCTCATTCCAAACGCCATCGTTATTTGAGGCTTTTACATGAAATACATAGGTCCCTGGGTCCAGATTGGTGTAGCTTGCCCTTCTTTCCATCCCGGCCTTGGTCCATTCTTTATCAAGGCCTTCGAGCAAATATTCGTATTGGTTATTCCGGCTTATGATGTAGCTGAGTGCTATAAAATTAAATCCAATAGAAGTTTGCTTATAATCCAGCTGCAGTTTTTTAGTGTAGCTGATATCGACCTTAAGTAATGAATCTTTATCGCCTGGCAGCACAGGTTTGTTAAAAACCTGGAAATCGGTTATATAAACCGGAGGGATGAACGTATTGCCTTTAATATGATCTGGATAAAAACTATTAAAGCCCTTTACACCTCCAAAAAACATTTCGCCATCACGTGTTTTCAAATACGAGTTGGCTTCAAATTCCATCCCCTGTAAACCATCATAAGTGTTAAATTGCTTATAATCGCCCCTTTCGGGGTTTAACCGGGTAATGCCGTTGTTGGTTGAGATCCATAAATTATGCCGATCGTCTTCTGTGATACCCTTAATAAAATCGGCACCCAGCCCAGCTTTTTGGGTAAATAAATTAAACTTATTTTGTTGGTTGTTAAACAGGTATAAACCGGCCATACCAACCCAAACACGGCCTTTGGCATCTGTAAATATTACGCGCGAATCGGTTTTCTTTGCTTCTTTGTCAAAGTAATGGGTAAAGTGCTGCGTGGTTAAATTATAGCAATTTAGCCCGCCGTCATCTGTTCCAAACCAAACATTGCCCGCCTTATCCTCGCCAATTGAAACCACATTGTTTCCCTCAAAATTGGTTTTACCTTCGGGATCTTTGGTAATGCGTTTAAACTGGTGCGTTTTAGTATCCAATAAATTAAGACCGCCATAATACGTGGCTACCCAAAAATTGCCCTTGCTATCCAATAGCATCTTTTGCATAAAGTCTGAACTTACCGCATTTGGATTAGCCCGATTGGCTTTAAACCTGGTGAACTTACCGGTTTTAGTATCCATTAAATTGATGCCAGCCCCCCAGGTGCCTACCCAAATATTGCCTGAGGCATCCTCGGCAATATCCTGTATGGCATCTCCAGATAAACTTGCTGTGTTTGCCGGTATATTTTTATAATGACGGAACAGATTGGTTTTACGATCGAACTTATTAAGCCCGCCACCATCTGTGCCTATCCATAAATTGCCTTTACTATCTTCAAAAAAAGCTTTTACATCATTATAGCTCAGGCTGCTTTCGTCCAGGCCTTGCTTGTAAAGTTTAAATTTATCAAACTCGGCAGTGTACAAGTTAATACCTCCGCGATGCGTGCCTATCCACAGGTTGCCCTGGTTATCCTCACAAATGGCAGATACCGTCATGTTTGATAAACTGCCGGTATTCTCTGGCCTTGGGCGATATTTATAAAAACTATTGTTGCTACGGTTAAGCAGGTTCATACCCTGGTTAACTGTGCCTATCCATACATCATCCTTTTTATCAACCATAACCTGCAAAACCAGGTTACCAGATAAACTTCCCGGATCGTTTTCATTATGGTTAAATAACTTAAGCTTATTGTCAACCTGGCTAAATACACCGGCCCCTGTTCCGCTAATGCCCAACCACAAATTATCTTTATGGTCGCCGGCTATGCTAACTATGGTGCTGTTATTATCCAAACCATTAACATGGTATGGTTTGAAGGATAGCTTTTGAGCGTCTAAAACATTCAATCCGTTTTGGGTACCTACCCAAAGCGTTTTATGACTGTCTTCGTAAAAGCAGTTGATGCTATCGCTGCTTAGGCTCGTTCCGCTTACCGCATGGTGACTAAAATGCAGCATTTTGCTGGTGCGAATGTCAAGCAGATTGAGGCCTCCACCAAGGGTTCCAATCCAGATGTGATCCCTGTCGTACCCGCTTATGGCGGTTATACTATCGCTAATGCGCAGGTTAAACCTGGTAAATGAATTGGTAACAGGATCAAACCTATTTAGGCTATAAGGCGTACCGACCCAAATTTTATGGTCGCTGTCTTCATAAATACAATTGATGAAATTATCGCTGATGCTGAGCTTATTTTTCGGGTCGTATTTATAAACAACCACTTTTACCCCATCGTACTTATTTAAGCCATCGCGTGTGCCAAACCACATAAAACCCCGGCTATCCTGAAAAATGCAGGTTATAGTGCTATTAGAAAGACCCTGCTCATTACTAATGTGTCTAAACCTTACATCTGATATTTGCGCCACTGACAACAGCGGGACAAATATCGTAAGCAGAAAAAAGTATTTTTTTATATGAGGTTTAATCCGACATAGATATGCCACAAAATTATGATTAGCCATTTAAAAGAGGGGTGTATAGCAAATTATAAAAATAAATAAATTCTACACATAATTGGCCACTACAACCATTAGGAGTGGTTCTATGTACGGCTCGGGACTTGAAAAAGATTCAAAATTCCAATATTTTTATTTATCGAATTTTTAGAACGATAATTACTTTATAAAATATAATATTCGTAAAAAAATAGCAGTATAACCACTCCTTTTTTATTATTATAAATAAATCGAGATTACTCGCCGTTTGTGTACCAGGCCTTTCGCCCGAATGAGAAGGTATCAGTTAAAGAGGGGCCGTTATACCCATAACGGGCTGTAATTACTTTGGGATGTTGTCATCAAGGTTAAGTGGTTCCATTTTTACGGTTATTTGGGGTAGATCAAAAATCTGTTACATCCTGTTAGCCAGTCAATATAACAATAAGTATTTCGGCTATCTATAACAATCAAACACAAAATTTAAGACAAAAAAAGCACCACAGGTTTTGCGGTGCTTTACGTTAAATTTCTAATTGTTTACGGTATTAATTGCTCGGCACGCAATTGATCAAATAGATCGTAAAATGACTCATCTGTTTTCTGGAAAACATTGAATCCAAGTTTACGGCTTTTAGACATATCAGTAATTACCTCAATAGGCCTGCCCAGATCAAGATCAGTATGCCAGGCCGATGCAAGGCGGTTCAAATCGCTTTCTTTCAAATTATGTTTTTCTGCAATTTGTTTCCAAAGCTGAGCATCACCGGCTATTTCTTTTTCTAACGGACGAATCACACCATCGTATCCAACTGCTTCGATGCCAAAGTATGTAGCCAGTTGCTTCCATAACCAGCTCCAACGAAACACATCACCATTAACAACATTGAACGCCTGATTACGGGCCGCTTCAGTAGTCGATGCCCAAATCAGATGCGCTGCCAATACACGGGCATCTGTAACATCAGATACCCCATTCCACTGCGCAGCAGAACCCGGCCAGATAAACGGCCGACCAGTTTCTTTACAAATACTGGCATAAGCGGCCAAAGTCGTCCCCATATTCATCAAATTACCCACTGCTTTACCAATAACAGTGTGCGGCCTGTGGATACTCCAGGTAAAGCCATCGCGCGCGGCTGCTGCGTAAACCTCATCCTCCTGTGCGTAATAAAAATTCTCGATGTCGAGGCGCGGGTGTTCTTCCCTAACGGGGGTTTGCGGTAAAAAACCATCCTTGGCATATGCCTCAAACGGCCCGAGGTAATGTTTTAACCCGGTTACCAGGGCAACGTGCTGTACAGAATGCTTTTCTGATAACACCTCGAGGAGATTACGAACCATAAGGCTGTTTACCCTAATATTCTCTGCCTCGGTATCGTTACGCATCCAACTGGTAATGTACACGTGTGTTGGCGATACTTCAGCCAGTGCTGATTTAAGGCTATCAATACTTAATAGGTCTGCCGAAATAGGATTTAGATTTTTAATTGCGGTATTAGGATTACGGGCTAAACCATAGGTCGTCCATCCTTTTGAAATAAGCGCTTCGGCCAGGTTACTACCTGTAATGCCGCTTGCCCCCACTACTAATGCTATTTTATTCATGATATTATGCGTTAGAAATATTTACAAGTGCAAATTTCGCCAACGCATAACCCGTAACACAGGACATACCTCACAAAAAACAAGTGCGGTAGATCACATCAATTTTCGGACATCCGGCTCAGTGTTTCTCTCGAAATACCTAAGTATGAAGCAATCAGCGCCTTGGGCAGCCGCTGCGTAAGTTGAGGATACAGGTGTATAAATTGATCGTACCGCTCTTTGGCAGTCTGGCTCATTAACGATTGGATACGCTTTTGCAAAGCAATATAACCCGCTTGTGTTTTCTTTCTGAAGAAGTACTCCATCTTTCTGGATTCGGTACAAAGTTTTTCGCGGTTATCTAACGAGATCACATAAACCACGGTATCTTCCAGGCAATCTATATTCAACGTTGCATTAAGCGCATTGTGGTACGCCTGCGGATCCGAGATCCACCAGTCTTCCATCGCAAATTGTAGAATATGGATTTTGCCAGCCTCGTCCAGGTAAAAAGACCTGAGCAAGCCTCTTACCACAAAATGATCATTAGGCGCGGGATTGCCGGCCTGCAATACGTATTGGTGCTTTTTGAATTTTTTAACAGAAAAGTGCGACAATGCAAATTGAAACTCATCGTCTGTTAGTTTTACAATTTTTTCTATTTGCCGCCTCAATATATCTTCCACTATGCAAATTTAGAAGATAAAGGCAATATAAGTTTAGTCGGGAATTACTTAAACACAAAATATAAAAATCAACTTATAAATATTGTCTTAAGTATAAATACCCCCATCGCTCCGCTTCTGTCTCTAAGATTTTCAACACTGGGATTACTACTTACTACCCCGATCAAAAAGAAACTTGGGTTACACTTTGGTATGTAGAAAAATGGACTGATAAGAAAGGAAAAATAGATTCTTTATTTTATACTGATGATTTTAAGCTAAAGAATGGTAAGATATTGGTGTATGATGAGAAAATGCGCAGGTATCCGCCAGCAGTAGCAGCGAAACAATAGTGTTGTTTTACTGGCATCAACGCTAGATTATTATTGGGCTGATGCCTTCCAAATATTATTTCTTTTATCAACATCTGCATCGTAGGCCGTTCCTAGTGTGATCTCTTTTACCCGTTTGCTGGTTTGCAAAGTAAATAGTTTTGTTTTAACGCCATTTTGCCAACAGGCGATGCTTGAGTTTAACGATTGATTGGTGCCATCTGTAAAACATATTGTTAGATGTACAGGTACTACACTACTACCCAAATTGCTAACTACGATCTGGTATTGATTCTTTTGCCGGGTAACCTTATTAATAGCTAAATCTGGGATCCCTTTTTCGAAAAACCAGTTTTTCCAGAACCAGTTAAGATTAACACCAGATGCCGTGTTGATAGCATTAAAGAAATCATATGGCGTGGGGTGCTTGCCTTTCCAGTTGTTAATATAAAAATGCAGCGCGTTTAAAAACTTTTCATCGCCTAACATTTCTTTCAGGTATAAATAAGCAAGAGCGGGCTTTTGATCTTTATCCATAAAACGGGCGGCTCCTCCTAATTGAGGTGTCAGGGTCATTACAGGCACGTCAGTTTCCGATCCTGAAGCAGTGTTAATATCCACCATATCATAATCTACCGGCGTAAGCGGATCAACCAACGGAGCCAGGTAAAATTCGGCCATGGTGGCCCAGCCTTCATCCATAAAAGAGTACTTGGTTTCATTGGTCCCCACATAAAAAGGGAAAATGGTGTGGAATATCTCGTGTGACGTTAGTTGGATGGCATCCTTTTTATTTTTAAACGGATTGTTATCTACCATCATCGGGAACTCCATTTCATCAGGTCCGTCAAATACCGTTTCGTGCGGATAGGGATAAGGGATTTTAGGGAATTGATAGCTCATTGCTTCTACCGTTTTACGCGCATAGTTGATAATTGGCTCGTAACTATTGTGCCCGGGGTTATAAACGGCATCTACCCGTGTTCGTCGTTTTGTTTTGGGATCAACCACCAGGCTTGCCGATTTCCAGACGTAATGGTTACTAATGCCGAAAGCAAAGTCAGTAACGCTGTCGGCTTCAAAATGCCAGGTATTTTGCTGATTGTTTTGGGTGATGTGTCCGTCTTTAAGGTCGGCCTCGGTAATAATGTTTACCACACTGTCACTTATATCCGCTTTATCAATAAGCGCAGCTAATTTTGGCTGGTAAACATCCCGCTGATTTTTAAGATCACCAGTTGCCCAAACCTGGTAATCGCCCGGCACGGTAACATCCACCTTAAAATTACTGTAGTCGTTATAAAACTCAACCTGGCCAGTGTACGGGTACATATTCCAGCCGTCGATGTCATCATATACGGCAACACGCGGAAAAAAATAAGCCAGGAAAAACGCACCCGGATCAATTTGGCCTGTACGGATAAACGAACCTTTATTGAGGTTGTAAGAATAAGCCACATCAAAGTGCATCGTTTTGCCCGGCAGCAATTTCTTAACCCGAACAAACATATTGGTACCACGTATCGTGTACTTTGTAGAATCGGGCGACTGTCCGTTTGTGCTGATACTTTCGATTTTTACGCCATCAGTTAAATCTTCCGCATCAATAGCAATTGCTTTAGGGGAGCTCTTCTGATATAAGTTTGGGTAAAGTTTAAACACGATGCGGCTGAGTGTATCCGGGCTGTTGTTGGTATAATCGATACCAACCGTACCCTTTAGTCCGCGTGTAGCGGGATTAAAATTTACCTTTATAGCATAATCTGCCTTGTTTTGCCAGTACGCTTTTCCTGGCTTACCTGTATCACTGCGTGCACCTTTGTTATAAGCCTTCTGGATGTTGCTGGCAACTGGTAATCGCTGCTGGGCCAAAGCCGACAGACATATAAATAGCAAAAAAAGAATGGAGACAGGTAATTTATACAGCATAGCTAAGCAACGGTGAAGCATTAAAGACTATAAGCTAAGCCATTAGTTTAATTGCAGCGAAAACAATATTAACAAGATCCCGGATTTATAATTTATTTTTGATGCTTTTTGAAATAAGAAACCCTTTGATCATCTCAATGGGCTTCATATTGGATATATTGAGCATTACACAGGCTATTCTGGAGACGGACCTTTCAATATGATATCACGAGCTCTATTTTTTCCATCAATTATTATTGCATAGCACGCCCCAATTGGCGTTATTATTCCTCTAAATTCTGCGTGAGCTATTTGTGAAGTGGTTATAATTCGCGAATCAAGATTAAATTCAGTTCCTTTTGATGAAATAACTACAAAGCAAGCATCTTTATCTAATAATCCCCCGACTTTTAAAACAACCAACGAATCGGTTACTACCTTTCCTGATTGAATTTTGTCCTGCAAATAAACCTCTTTTCCCACATAAGATTTAGCTTCACTGGCCTTTATTGTGGGAATAGTTTGAGAAAAAGCCTGGATGCAGAAAAAAGAAATTGAAGTAATCAATAAAATTCGTTTCATATTAGTTTAGTGTTGATAAGGGCTAAAGGATGAAAGCGGGTATCATCATGCAACTGTGAAGGAATTTTATCTTTCCAACATATTGTTTTTAGATAATTCGCTGCATTTGTTTGGATTTGCATTTTTAGCGTAGGAAATGGTTAGCAAAATAATCAAAATAAAGATAAAAAAAAACCACTTGCCTAAGTGAGGGTTAAACCGCTGGTTTTAGTGCGCCCAGACTGGACATAATTCGAACCACTTTATCAACAATCTAAAAATAATAGCGTCTCTTTTTGATCTAAATTAGAATGGCCGGATTCTTACTATAGTTGTCCTGATTTATTGTTTGACTACCCTTAATTTTGGAATTAAATAATATATCTATGAAGCGACTATTGCTCTTAATTTTTTTGATTCTTTGCTTTGCATTTACGCAAGTATCTGCAACTACAACGCTGAACGCCCAAACAAATGATAGCTCAATAACTATTGGCAAAAAGTATTCGCTCTATTCCAAAATCTTAAAAGAGAAGCGTACCTATTCTGTCTATTTGCCACCTTCCTATAAAAGCAACCCAAACAAAAAGTATTTTGTAGCTTACGTCTTAGATGGAGGGAAAAACAAGTTTCTTGAAGTGACCGGAATAGCCCAATCAATGAACTCTATAGCGGATTTAAAAATGCAAATTCCTGAATTGATCATTGTGTCCATAGAAAATACAGACAGAACCAGGGACTTTACACCTACCCATTCTCTGAATTATTTAGATGCAGAAAACATCGCTGCCTTTAATAGCAGCGGCGGAGCTAAACCATTTATGCAGTTCATTGGAAAAGAACTGATGCCCCAGATAGATAGTTCATACAGAACCCTATCTAAAAACTTGATCATTGGGCATTCCTTGGGAGGTCTATTCGCTATTAACTGTTTATTGGAGTCGCCGGGATTGTTTAATTATTACATCCTTATAGATCCTTCATGGTTTTGGGACCATAACTATATTGGAAAAAGGACCAGAGAGATTTTAAAGACAAAAACTGATCTGACAGGGCGTGTGTATATCGCTTTAGCCAATAACTTTCAGGAAGATAACAGGCATTATAAATGGGGAAACGAATTTTACGAATTGCTAAAAAACAGTTCATCTTCTAAAGTAGATACAAAACTGCGGTATTTTGAAGATGAAAAACATCTAACAGTTCCGATACCAGCTACTTATTATGGACTTCGTTATATTTTTGATGGTTTTGAATTAGACATAAACGAAGTATGTAAAAACCCTGATTTGATCAATAAGCATGATATAGAAATGTCTCAAAAGATGGGAGTAGAAATTAAATCAGATGAGGGCTTTGTAAATACCATCGGCTATATTGCACTACGCGACCGAAATACTCCAGATATTGCAATTGCTATCTTCGAAATAAACACAAAAAACTATCCCTCTTCAGTTAATGTTTGGGACAGTTTAGCTGACGCGTATCTGGTAAAAGGCTTTAAAGCAAAAGCTAAGGCATGCTACGAAAAAATATTAGCGCTCCAACCTAATAATATTGATACTAAAAGAAACCTAGAAAAAATCAAATAATCAGTCGAAAACTTACGACACATTTTCATATCCGGAAGATAGGAAGAAAAAAAAGAGGGCAAGCGACCGTTTTATCGTGCTTGCCCATTATTGCTCCTGAGGCTGGGCTCGAACCAGCGACCCTCTGATTAACAGTCTATGGGAGGCACTTTTCGATGCTTTGTTTTTTATTTAAATACTTATATATCAGCAATTTATAAAAATGGCATTTTGTGATATTTTGCTGTTTTTTGCCATTTTTCGCCCATTTGTGTGAGAAATGTGTGAGAGTAAAACAGGCGATTTTGTGGGAAATTTGCGTAATTTCGCATGTTCTAAAAAATTTGTGTGAGAGAAATAGCGATTTTACCTAATTTTAATAAAAATGGCAGTAAAAGTTAACTTATATTTAGATGAACGCAAGGTTGAAACCGGTAAAAAAGCACCGGTGAAAATTAGGTTGTATATCTCCCGTACCGATATTAGGCACTACCATACCGACATACACCTGACGGCTCAACAGTTCCAACAATCCTATCTAACCGAAAAACCTAAAAAGGCATTTCAGGAGATTAAAATATCGTTAGATGCCATAGAGGCGAAGGCTAATAGAATTATCACCAAAATGGATGGCCTGTTTATTCTTGATAAGTTTGAACGGGAGATGTTTCGCTCTCAGGCCAGTACTACAGACGTATGCGCCTATTACCAAGATTATATAGATGAATTGACAAGAAACGGTCGAGCCGGTACCGCCTCAAATTACCGATTAAGCTTAAAGTCTTTATTGGAGTATGCCGGCAAAGATAACAAGCCAGCCTCGAACCTTTCATTTTCCCGCGTTACGATAGATTTTTTAAACAGGTATGAAAACTGGATGGTAGCCGCTGACAAATCGAAGACGACTGTAGGTATCTATTTACGGCCTTTAAGGGCTATATTCAATAAAGCCATAGAAGAAGGCAGTATAGCGGCTGAACTTTATCCTTTCAAAAAATACAAGATCCCTACAGGCCAGAACATAAAGAAGGCGTTAAGTAAGGAGGAATTAAAAAAACTATATACTGCTCCAGTTGAACCAGGCAGCCCGAAAGAAAAAGCAAGGGACTTTTGGTTTTTTAGTTACCAGTGCAACGGAATGAATTTCCGGGATATTGCAGAATTGAAGTATAAAAACATTAACAAAAAGTCTATTTCCTTTTTGCGACACAAAACGCTTCATACCACTAAAGACAAGCCGAAGCCTATTATTATTCCTTTAACAGAAACGATCAAATCAGTAATAGAACGCTACGGAACTCGCCCTTTTTTGCCTGACAATTATGTATTTCCGATATTAACTAAAAAAATGGACGAGGCTGAGAAGTTAAGGGTAAACCAAAACTTTATTCGGTTTGTCAATCAGCATATTCAAAAACTGGCGAAAGATCTGGAATTGGATGCCGATATATCTACCTATTACGCGAGGCATTCTTTCACAACCGCTGCTATACGTAATGGAGCTAAAATGGAATTGATACAGGAAAGTTTAGGCCATCGCAGTTTGAATACTACCCAAAACTATTGGGCAGGTTTTGAGTATAACGTAAAGCAAGAAATAGCTGACAAGCTGATGGATTTTGGATAAATCAAATTCGCACCCCGCATTTTTGCGAGCCATTATTTTTCAAGTTTGTAGATCACCCCATCTCCGTTAGTCGGAAAATGAACACACCTTACCATATTTACCGCTTAAGCAACCAACAGTGCGAGCCGGGTAAATAGTCAAGGCCGGGCCACCGCTGAAAAGAAAAAACACAATGGTCCGCTCTGCATGGCCTTTACTTTTTATCTCGGCGGTGGGCTATTTTTGCGGATGTGGTGAATATGGAAGTATTGCAGGTCTACCGAAAAGAACGGTATTATTGCTCGTTAGTAACTAATCCCTACTTGTTCAATAAATTCTAACCATAACTTCTCCGCTATTTGTTTTGCGGTTAGGACATCATTCGTTTGTGAGCCGTACATACTCTTGAACGACCAAAACAACTCATAATCACTTTGTTCAATAGTATAGAGTTTATCCAATTGAATTACATTAGAAGAAGGTTTTTCTGTTAACGAATAAGAAAGGTCTGATCTGCCAAAAGCACTGTTGGCTGACGTTAAAACAGTTATGTAACCTTTACTATCGGCTTTCGCCCGGTTTGAAATCAGGCAAGTAAACGATTTTTTGTCATCATCGACAAAACGAGCTTGAATTTGCTCAACTCCGTTTATTTCTTCTAACGAATCTTTAAAGTACTTCCTTATTGTTTCAAACGATTCATCTTTGAAATTCAACCGGTCAACACCTGTAAAATCACGTTTTACTTTATAATTTTTTGAAGGTGCTTGAACAGGGACCTTAGTAACATTCAAAGTTTTGCCTGGAAATTGTTTAGCATCTATTAATCGCCTCAATTCATCTATGACGTTTAAATATGCAACATTTTCATTAGTCCATTCGCTTACAGGCTTACCATCTTTCGGTACCGCCTTCATTTTGCCGAAAGGAGATGACTTCCAATCGCACGGCTCCGCAATAATAGGTACTATTATAATTTCACCACGTTCTTGCATTTTTAATGCCTCTTGAAATTCCTTTTCGTAGCAATATTGAGAGTTTAAGTAATCAGGACTTACTATAGCCAAAAATATATCTGAATTACTTAATGCGCTGCTGATATTTGCATCAAGATTTCCACCCGCTAAAATTTCCTTGTCGTACCATGAAGCAATTTTACCATCTCGTTTTAGCACAGCCATATGCACATGCAGACGTTCAAGTATTCTTTCATCAACGTGGCTATAAGAAATAAAGGCTTTAGACATTTTAAAAGTATGAACTAACGGTTTCTAAAATATGATATTATAAATAGTCTTTTCTACTGCAATTGTTTTATAATTAATCTGAAATTTTCTAACCCTGCTTCAAGATTTTCCAGAATATCATTAGCCAATACATCAGGGTCGGGTAGGTTATCCAAATCAGCTAAAGATTTATCTTTGAGCCAGGTTATATCCAAACTTGTTTTATCTCTGCTCACAATCTCTTCATAGCTGAATTTTCTCCAACGTCCTTCGGGATTTGTTTCAGCATTAAAAGTTTCTATCCGAGTATGTCGATTCCCAGGATGATAACAATTTATAAAATCCTGTAAATCTTCAAGTTTTAGTGGGTTCTTTTTAAGCGTATGGTGTACATTAGTACGATAGTCATAATACCATATCTCTTTTGTCCACGGATCTTTTGCAGATGGTTTGGCATCAAAGAAAACCACGTTGGCCTTTACACCATTGGCATAGAATATTCCAGTAGGCAAACGCAGGATGGTATGAAGATCAGTAGTTTCTAATATTTTCTTACGTACTAATTCGCCTGCGCCACCTTCAAACAAAACGTTATCAGGCAACACTACGGCTGCCATGCCGGTTGTTTTTAGCATAGTGCGTATATGCTGTACGAAGTTTAGCTGTTTGTTACTCGTAGTGGCAAAGAAATCCTGACGGTTATAAGTTAAGTCCTCTTTCTCCTGCTCTCCTTCTTCATTAGTAAATGTTTGACTACTTTTTTTGCCGAATGGCGGGTTAGCTAACACGTAGTCATAGGTAATACTGCTCTGTGCTATTAAGGCGTCCGCTGGCGAAATATTATTATCGCTGTCAATATCACCAATGTTGTGTAAAAACAAGTTCATAAGGGCCATACGGCGGGTGCCTGCTACGATCTCATTTCCGTAAAATGTACTATACTTAAGAAACTGCTTCTGTTCTTTATCAAGCTTGTAGTTTTTTTCATTGGCAATAAAATCATAAGCAGATAAAAAGAATCCGCCGGTTCCACATGCCGGATCAGCAATAGTTTTACCCGGCTCGGGGCGAATACACGCCACCATCGCGCTTATTAATGCGCGGGGTGTAAAGTACTGCCCGGCACCGCTTTTAGTGTCCTCAGCGTTCTTTTCCAGCAATCCTTCATATATATCACCTTTAACATCAGTATCCATCATCACCCAATTTTCACGGTGGATCATATCAATGAGTTTATATAGCTTGGCAGGATCTTGAATTTTATTTTGGCTCTTAGTAAATATTTGCCCTAATACACCTTTTTGTTGCCCTAATTCACGTAATAAGATAGAATAGTGCAGTTCAAGTTCTGCACCTCTTTTTGATGTTAAGCTATCCCACTGATATTCGATGGGTATGGGCAATGGCCGATTATATGGCGGTTTACTATACTCATCAGCCATTTTTAAGAATAGTAAAAAGGTTAGTTGTTCTAAATAATCCTGATAACTCATTCCATCGTCGCGTAATGTGTTGCAGAAAGACCAAACTTTGGATATGATTGCCGATGATGTCATGTGGTGTTGATTTTTATATTTTACTGCTTAGGGCATTCCATTTGCCTTAAATTATAATTATACCTTTTATGATTATGTTAATCAATTAAGCCGTTTTCTGCCAAGATATCTAAGTCTTCGGTTTCATCCGTTATACCGTCTTCATTAAAGGGATTGGGGTATAACTTCCAGAAGTTGTCTTTAAAACGCCATCTTTCCTTGATAAATTTAAATAATGTACCATTCCGTTTCTCTATTTCATTTTTACCCCAGTCGACATTATGCTTGGCTAAATTGTTTTCGCTATAAGAGCCAACTTTATAATGCTCCTTTTTTAACGGATATTCGCTATTCTTTAACTGACTATTTTTTTCTGATGATATCAAAAGTAAATTACCCAAGCAATGCGTTAACTGCTTCTTTTCTACTGACGAAAGGCCTTTTAATATATTGACCCAATAAGGTTTGGTAGGTGTTTGGGGCAAGACATGTTCAATACTTTTCGTGGTTTGATTGGCGAAATTGTACTCTACCTTCAAGGACTGTCCCTTTCTTAAGCTTTCTTCATATTCATACAGGAAATAAGAAAGTCCCGACCAACTATAAAATCCGAGCTTTCGATGAGAATTAAACAAATCATCTTTCTCTAATTCAAATCGTTTCCAATCGCCATGTATTTCAATGTACCAAGCCAAAAAGAATAAAGCATACTTTTGATATTTTTCATCCGTAACGTTTACATGGAAATTGTGGCACTGACGATAAATATCGTTTTTGCCAGTATCGGACCGCTTTTTATTCATTGAAAAAAGCCTAAATGAAAATATTTCCGCAAGCTTGATCAATTGTAAAACATAAGCAGGATTATGTTCCAATAGAGGGTAAAATGCCAAGATTAAAGGTCTAACGGTGCTATTGCTTAGACGATTTAATTTACCTAATGTGTATGAAACATCGTTTCGTATTTCTATATCCTTAATCTGAGAAAAAGCACCACTTTCTTCAGGATAGTTCAAATGTCGCCAAGCAAGGGAGCTTTCCGAAAGGGACGTTATGTATTTTCTTATTTCTTTTGCCATTTTATCAGGATGCTTAATCATCTCATTTATGGTAAAATGTCGCTCTAAAATGTCCTTTCTTGTGGTGTTGTCTTTAGTCCAACCCTTATATATTATCCAGTGATTGCTTAGAAAAGTATTTTCGTCTAATACCTTATTTGGCAATGTTAAATTTTTTAAAATATGACTCCATTTTTTATTGATAAGTGCACTCAACTCTAACAACTCTGATTCTGTGTCATCTGTATTGGGGACTTTTGAAACAAGATATAATAGACGGTTTTTTACGATTTCCAGGTTAGTCAGGTCGATTCCTCTATTATTCATAGTTTCAAAAACAACCCCAATTTCTGTTCCGTCTGATAATAGAAATTCGTTAAAAACCAACTTTTCTTCGATTGCATTTAAATAAGTCAATAAAGTCTCGGTTGAATTATTACTTTTAAAAAAATCTCTGACTGTATTTTTTGCATTTAAAAGGTTTCTGGTATAAAGGTTTTCATCAAGTGTTGTTTTTCTCTCCAATTCAAGAATTACGGATCTGAAATAATCGTCACTCACTTTATCTATTTCGTATCTAAAAATATAACTATCCCTATTTCTAAGATAACTTTTGACCTTTTCTTCAGCATCCTCTTTTGTCTCTTCCCTATTAGATAATTGACCTAAAATATATGACAGAATCAAAATTAACGTGGTAAATCTCTGCTGTCCATCGACAACATGATAATTTATGAAGTTATTTACACCGACTTTTACCTTATCCTTTTGTGGATGTAGGGATATTGTACCTACATAGTGGGGTTTATCAAGTAAAATAGCATTTGAAATATCTGTCAAAAGATCGTTAACATGCTTTGCTGCCCAACTATAGCCCCGTTGATAATCTGGGATAGTGTACACCTTATTATTAAAGAAATGTGGTAATTGTTTTAATTCCATGATAATATGTTAGGTTTAGTTTTTGTATCGCAACACCGGATTGTAGCATTATTTCCTATAGCTTATCTTCTACAAAGTTTAGAAAGCCATAGTAAGAGTCTTTATAAGGCAATTGATTCTTGAAAAAGGTTCGAATTGGCGGCCAAACTATATAATCATTAATTCCGGCAGACCAGGAAATCCACACAGCTTTCGGTATTCTGCCTTTCTTAAACCAATAATACTCTTCGGCACATAAATTTAAATAATCTTGAATGATTTGCTCGCCCGTCTTCTCACCTTTAAGGGGCTTCCCTTCAGCTACATTATTCAATTCTTCATTAAGTTTATCAAACCGTAAGTTGAATTCGATAAACAGTGACTTAAACATTGCGTCTGAATCGATCCAGTACTTCACTAATCCTAAATATAAAGTCGCTGTTACTCCTGCTGAAGCTATTAGAATAGTGTAATTAATTGTGGGGATAGATGTAAGAGAAATTGCACCATAAATTATTACTATTAACAAAGGTGCCAAAATGGTAGCCCAAACAAACTTATTCATTTCTTAAGAGCTTTAAATGCCAGCCTTTATTATTAATCAGTTTCAAACATTTGTCAGTTTCACCCTCGCTAAACTTTTCCGCCTTGCTTTTAAAATGAGTAGTGGACAAATCAATTTTCCATTCAGTCATTGATGCCCTTATATTGTTCAAATCAGTAGATTGTATATCTTCTATGACTTTACACACAGTTGCTAACAACTCAATCTGATGCGATCTATCCTTACCCGTATATTTTGAAAACATATCTGATAGGTCGTCAACGGCATCCTTTAATTTATCATTATAGGGATTAGTATATTTAGTTAAAGTATCTATGTCTTTAACTTCAATTGAATTATTTTTTTTTGTGAAAAACTTAGCATTGTTAATGGCTTTTTTAATCTCAGGCGGGTATGGCCCTAAATGCCATCGTTTGTAATCATAGTAAGTAGGTATATGGTAAACTTTATCTAAAAGATAAGCATACTTTGCGATGGTCATTTCCCCATGATTGATGCCTTTTTCTTTTGAAGCTGCCGCAATTACACCTAACAACTGCATTTGATAGAAATAGGTATTCTTGGGCTTATATACCGATTTAATTCCAGTCTCTACCAATTTACCCTCAAAGGCTTTTTTCAAAATGCTTTGTCTTAATGCTTCGGATTGTTGCAGGCTATTGGTGATAGTTTCTTCAATTTTATCGCATACACTAAGGCGGCTTTCAACTTCCTGAACAACTTGTAGCTGCTCTTTATCAGAGGGTAACTTAATATTTAGTTCTCTTACTTTTTTTATACCGAATGCAGCTTGTGAAGTAGCTGACTTACCGTCGGTAAATTCCTTCTCAATTTGATTAGACTGGAAAAAATAATATAAAAATGTACTGTTGATTTTTCGAGGCTGTATCAAAACTATATTTGCAGATAAGGCATAATTCTGTGGTAAGGTTAATCTAACTGGTTTACCAATTGTTCCAATCTTACCGATAACAAAATCGCCAGTTTCCAATTTATATCTCGCTTGATGCTCTTTCAAAACATCAGGGGAGACGATTCTCGCACCTGTAAAATCAATAGTGTCTAATTCCGAATCAAAATCTTTAATACTTATATATGGAATTCCACCAGAGAATTTAGGCGGTGTTCTATGGCTTGGCTGTGGATCAATAGCGTTTGCAACCTGTTCCAACTTTACATCTTTCCAAATTTTATCGGTAATGGTCAACTTACCCTCAAAAGCCCATTTTAAAACGGCCTGCCTATAAACTTTCAGTTGTAGCAGCGCAGTTTTTAAGTTTTCAATGCCTTTATCTAATTCGCTAAATAGTTCTTCTATTTTTTCAACTATAAGTTGCTGTTTATTAAGCAACGGAAATGGGATAGTTATTTTTAAAAACTCAGGAAATTTTAAATTTCTAAGATTATTACTACCATTTTGGAAGTTCACAATCTCACCCGATGAGTAAAATAATTGTAGATACGAGTTAAGATATTTGGAATCTATAGTTTTTTTTGGTCTTATAAGTCTTAAAAAATTTGTGCAGATTTTGGGAACTTTAGGTTCAAAGCTTAAAGTTGCTTTATCAATTAAAATAGTTCTCCCTACAGGCTGCTCTGGCCCACCACCTGAAATTTCAACTAATATATCACCTTCTGTAAGTTGACGTTTTATAATGTTGGTTTTCTTGATTTTCCGAAGCGATGCAGTTTTTCCTTTATCTTCGGCCCAGTTTTTAATCTCTGAACCTCGAATACAATATGCCAATTCCATTCCATCATCCTGATGTTCGGGATCTTTACCCCAATCCCCACCGATGTAGTATTCTAACAGGCTTTCTAAAGAACCTTCATCCCAACCAATTGCTTTATCAAGTTCCATTATGCCGCTAATACTTCGTTCAACTCATTAATTATTTCGCTGGTGTTATCACCGAACAATTGCCACATTTTACCCAAACCCCCTTGTTTATTAAATGGGTCAAGCTCAAAATCATCCTGCTCCACATGGAAACTTGAGGAAATGTAATCCTTAATCATACGCAACCACTGCATTTGTTCTTCGTTAAACTTCAATGTTCCAGCTTGTTTAGTAAATACCCATTGTTGAAAGTTTAAATCAACCGTTTTATCATAAACGGTTAAGCTTTCATCAATGCCGCTAATTTTTCGGATTAGCGAAACTAAGGCTATTAATTCGTTTTTGGGCTGGTCATTTACTTTTTCTAACTGGGCATATGCACGCCAAATATTTAATGGTGCCAGTAGAGGTTTGCTTATCTTAATAGTCTCTACTAAGTCTTTAATCATTTTATAGGTTAATTCCCGGCGTTGATATGGTTGCCCGTAAAATAATTGCAAAGCTGTTATCTCTGCCTTGTTATCTTCAATCCAGGTTGTAAAATCCTGTACCAAACCTTCGGCAATAACCACATTATCCTTAACCCAACCTATATTTAATAATTCATCCGGGTTAACATGGTCAATCACCTGGTCGTATTGCTTGCGTATATCAATAACATAATTACGCAGTTCAAAACTGTTAAATACCTGTGTGGCTTCTTCAATTAATTTATTGTGCTGTTCCTTAAATAGTATTTCCCTTTCAGATGGTGCAGCACCCGGCATTTGTTGGTCAATGCTTACACGAATGCTTTCCAAAGTATCGGGATCGTAGGCATTTAGCAATTGCTTAACCACATGGTTAATAGTTTGCCCTTGTGCCTTTTCGGCAAACGTCATCTTTTCCTTTTCGTTAATCAACTTATCCAAGCGAATTAACCTATTGGCAAGCGTTGTTAGCATATCCTCATCGTTATTACCCATGTGTACACTTTCAATCACTTCCTTTAAAGATAGCCCCGGTTTTTTCTCTAATGGGCGGCTATCTGTTTTCTGGCTTTTCTCAACACCAATAGCATCTATAATAACAAAATGGTCTTTAGTGAATTTTGCACCGGGTGTACCTGTTGCTTTTAGCTCCTCCAAGCTGCAAGTACGTGTACCACGGCCTTTCATTTGTTCATAATAGCTACGGCTCTTTACGTCCCGCATAAACAATAAAACTTCAAGCGGTCGTATATCTGTGCCTGTGGCAATCATATCAACTGTAACGGCTACACGCGGGTAATAACTATTGCGAAACTGTTGCAGTATGCTTTTGGGGTCCTCCTCGCTGCGATAAGTAATTTTTTTACAAAACTTGTTCTCTTCGGCAAATTCCTCGCGTACAATATTTATTATATCATCGGCGTGGCTATCGCTTTTGGCGAATATTAGCATTTTGGGTACTTCAAAGCTTTCGGATGCTGATCCGGTAGCCGGAATAAGGCGATCGGGAAACATAACAGGCAATTGATCTTTAACTGCCTTTATAATCATACGCAATTGATTAGGGTTAACTACTTTATCATCTAATTGCCTACCGTTGTATTCTACTTCCTCATCTAATGTATTCCAGAATTGCTTGCGAGTGAGTTTTTCCCGCCTGCCTATATATTCACCAAGTTCAATTTTTGAGCCTTGTTGAGTTACTTTAGTTACTATTTCAAAAACATTGTATGGTACCAATACGCCATCTTCTACCGCCTTCTGGTAACCATAATCACACACCAGATTTTGGTTGAAATATCCAAAGGTGCGGTTATCAGGCGTAGCGGTTAATCCGACTTGAAACGCATCGAAATAATCCAACACCTGTTTCCAAAGGTTATATATACTGCGATGGCATTCGTCTATTACAATAAAATCAAAAAACTCCATTGGGGTTCTCTGATTGTAGATAACCGGTAATGGTTCCTTAACTATTGATTTTTTCTCGTTTGGATTTTCTTCTTCGTCCCGCTCGTCTAATTCAGTCCCTTTTAAAATAGAATATAATCGCTGTATAGTGCTGATATATACCTGACTATCGCCTGGAATAAATGAACTGCTCAAACGGGTTACTGCATAGAGCTCTGGAAACAAACGATTATCATCTTGCGGTTGGTAACGTTTAAACTCCTGTTCGGCTTGTTCACCTAAGTTCTTGGTATCAACTAAAAACAATATGCGTTTTGCCTTGGCAAATGTCAATAATCTATAAATAAACGAAATAGCTGTAAAAGTCTTACCCGATCCTGTAGCCATCTGTATTAATGCCTTTGGTCGGTTATCACGAAAAGATTTTTCAATGTTCGTAATTGCCGTTATCTGGCAATCTCTTAAACCATCGGTTTCTAATATTGGCGTGTTATGTAATCTTGCTCTAAGCGTTTTATCCTCCTTTAACCATTGTTGAAACGTTTCTGGGCGATGGAAAGTAAAAACAGGTCGGGAACGGGGTTTTGGATCGCGATAATCTGTAAACCGTGTTAGTTCCCCGGTACTTTCGTAAACAAATGGTAAGGGATCATTATTGAGATACTTTAGCTTTGAGGTAGCATATTCAACTGATTGCTCTTCTACTACGGTAAGTTTTAACCCCTCATCTTCTCGTTTGGCCTCTATTACACCAACAGGCTTTTTATCTACAAATAAGATGTAATCTGCTGGGCCTGTTTCTGTTTGATACTCTCTTACAGCAACGCCAATACCTGCACTAAGATTGATTTGTTTTTTACCCTGTATCACCCAACCGCAAAGCAGTAATTGCTTGTCGATATTATCGCGGGCTAATTGTTCAGGATTTTGGTTCATTAACGATGATTAGGTTTGTCGAATAAAAGTACTCTTTCAGTACGATATTGCAGAATAAAGGTTATAATATTATCAAAACCGACCTTCCTTAAGTATGCGGGTATGTTATGAGCGATAGCGAATTTCATTCCTGCAAGGGCGGCGAGGCTGGTTGCGGAATGGAACCCGGCGCGATAGCGCGTGGTGTAATGAAGCCACCTGCCGCAGCCGCTTGGCTTCAATTGGCATTAAATATTCTTTCAAACAACAATAACAACTCTTCTTTCACCTGACTATAAGACGGTAACTGGTCATGTGGTATTTGGTGTGCAAGGCTATTTTTCCAAGCCCCCGTAAGTTTTTTATCTACATCATTATTTAAAAATTGGTCTATGCCGGTAAATTCCAGGTTTTTAAACTTCATCTTTTCATGAAATGCACCGACTATTACTGGCCACTCAACATCGGTAAGCTTATGGGATAGATACCATATATCAAAATAATCCCTCGGCGCAGAATAAGAGCGCTGTATTAACGCCCTCAATTTCTCCGACATTACCTCTTGCAAATCATAACAGGGGATAGGTTGATCTGCTAAGGCCAGTTTATCAGAATACGCATGTGTTATGGGCCGTAAGCTAACCGGGAATAACATTTTTTCATAAAGGATGATCTCTATTTTTACGCTTGTTGCCCATCTTTCCGGTGGAGGTGGTGCCTGGTTCTTTAAATGATCGGCTCCCCAAAACTTAATGATTGCTGCATAACCGGTAGGCATGTCCTTATGCTTCAATTCTTTTATAGAATCAATAAATAAAGGAATTTCTGTCCGTTGTGTTATCAGTTCGATTATTTCCTGTAATAATTCCCGGTTTAATACAATGTCGGGGTTTACAGAGGTAAAGTCCAGGTCTTCTGAAAATCGGTAATCAGGTATATAACATTTTTTCAAACAGGTGCCACCTTTAAATACAAGACTATCCCGGCATAATGGAATGGAGAATATGGCGTCAATAAAATGACCTAATACCCAATCCTTATCTACCGTATTACGAGAGACATTTTCTTGCAGTGCAATTTTCTCTATTTCCTTCTTCAGTATCATTAATATTGTTTGTCTGTTAGATCAAGCAATTCATCTTTGCTGATATTTAGTCTCAGCTTCCAACTTGCTACAAATTCGCCTTTCTCTGTTCCCTGCGGATCAAAAAGGTTATACTTCTCAGTGATCTGTTCTTTTGCGAAATCAATAAATTTATTCATCAATGGCTTTTCAAATAGCTCCACCAAAAATCCCATCCTTTTTGTAGCAGCACCATTGCCGACTTGTCTGCAATAGTTGATCATCTTATCAGGATTAATCTCTGCCTGGTATAAAGCCCTTATTAGTTCAGCATAACCACCAGAATATTGTGGTTGATCAAAACAGTCTATAATGGTCTTTTCAATATCCGTTATAGGATATTTTGTGTTGCCATAGCCGTTGTACATAATACCGGTACGCTTACCAGGATTTATAGTGACAAATTTATAAGGGGTTCCAAAAAGGGCCTTATCGGTTTTCCTTTGCGTGGTCTGTATAAATATTGTGTTAGAAAATTGCTCGGTTAAACCATGTAGATTTAAAGCTGACCAATAAGCCACTGCGCTGTTTTTTACCACAAATGTGCCGATCACATTTTCATCACGAAAATTAATTTTGCAAAACTTACCCCGTTCTATCCGTGAAATCAGTTCTTTATGAACTAAATTTTCAAGAACTTCGTTGAGGTTGTCAAACTTTCTATTGATTTGATTCTCAATTTCATCGAATTTAAATAGCTCAATTTCATAGTCATCCAGCAACTTCATAAATTCAAGTTGTTGCTGTGTCAAGTTTGATGATATGTAAACGCTATGTGCCATTACTTCGAGTGTCATTATAAGACCTAAAAAATGGGTCTTATCGTTACATTAAAAGTAAATATAGGTAATTATTCTAATAAACAATAGCTGTTTAAAAATTGATTAACAAACAAGCAGCCGCTTAATGACTGCTTGTTTACCTACTGATCTATTTGATAAGTTTATTCAACAACAAATAAACCATAATCAAAAAAACAAAACCCAATATGCCCCATACCATTATTTTGTAATATTCAGGGCTTCTCATTTGTTCAGGGAATATTTGAAACCTTAATTGCTTAGTAACCGGCTTCGGCCCCTTTTCAATAGTCTGATTGATGGTAAACAAACTACTGGCTAATGTTTGGTTAATCAATGAAAGATCTGGCTTTGGTGCCTGTACCTGTATATTGCTAAATTTAGTTTCAAAACTGTTGATCAATCTTTCAGTTTGCTTTTTACCGGCTTCAATGATCCGGTCTTTTTCATCGAGCCTTTCTTTTTGCACGCTCATAAAGTCTTGCATCTGCTTATTGTGTAAAAAAAGCTCTTTAAGCATTTCTGTTAGCGTTATTTCGTCCATTGGTGTTTCTTCCTGTGTCTTCATATGGAAATTCCTTTCGAATAGTTAAGTTTTTGTTCCTGTTGTTTAATTAATTCTTCCTGTTGCTTTTGTTCCTGTAATCGTTGCTGCTGTATTTGCTGTTGTTTTAATAACTGTTCCTGTTTAAGCTTCTTTTCAATATCCATCAAAGCATAACCAACCTGACTGCCTTTGAAACGGACTTGCTGCTGATCTGTAAATGCAATACCTCGCCCAAGCTCTACGGCATAACCTTGCTTTTCCATATAATTTTTGACCTGCCGAACGTTGGTGCTCTGTTTAATCGCCTGTGCCAAATGCTGTTTTAAAACTTCTTTGCGCTTGTCAATCCGCTGATCTTGTGCTACCCTTTGTTCCGACTTTAAGAACCTGTTAGGACTTAATACTTTAGTCAGCTTATATTCCTGTTCCATTTTTCGGCAGTACTCCGCTATGCGTTTATAGCTATTGCTGTCGCTGGCTGTTTTTCCATCATAACCGATACGGTTGGCAACAATATGGAGGTGCTGGTGCTGCCTGTCACTATGTTCGATCACTACGTACTGGTTATTATGAAACATAAATTCTTTGGCCAGCTTTTCAGCCATATCTACTTTGTCCTGCGGATTTAATTTGTCCGCATCGCCGTGGGCAAAGCTGATCGCTAAATGAAACACGGGCTTACTGACATTTGGATTAAGCTTACTCACTTCAATAAAATCACGGATCAGTTGCCGCTTATCACCAAAACATTGGTTGTAAGCAATCACCTCTGCTTGTTTCTTTTCCATCTCGTGTAACTGCATCGCCTTAGTTTGTTGCAAACGACCTTCAAAAAGATAATTCAGGCAACCCCGAAAACTTTTACCAGTTCCTATTTTACCAATCATGATATAAAGTTTTTAATGTCTCTAACCAGCGTTTGCAAGCTCCTGATCTCCTGATTAAGTAAAGCCCTCTCCATCCCGTTGAGATCATTTCCTTGATTACGCTTTTTAGCAAGCTGGTTTATATTGGCAGCTATGTGGTTCAGCATTCCTGTCAATTGCAGCACCGACCTCGGTAAGGTTCGTACCTTACTCACCGCCCGGTTGTGTAAACCAAGGTCACGGAGAAATACGGACACTGTTTTTCCTACATTCCGGGCATTTGCCTGAATGATCTTTTTCTCCAAAAGGTTGCACATAACACTTAGAGCTTCGCTTTTTTTATGCGACGACTTAGGGCGTCCACCCTTGTTGATCCTGGCCTTTTTTTCATTGCCAACCGTTCTACTTATCTTTTTGATTAAGTCTTCCATAAGCTTAAATTCTCTCAAAAATCCCCCCCGAATGCGATAGCATGAGCGGGGGCCAGCGAGTTTCGGCAGGGCCGAAACATAGCTGGCTCCACTTTGGGGCTAATACCCCTCGTGTTAGCCGGATACTTCGTATCCGGGACTTGCGACTTTTCCATTTGGTTTGATTTTAGCTTTCGGGCTTTAGCCCGAAATGCTTATTTGCTTAATAAGTTTGGGGCCTTTTTCGAGAGGCGGCCAACTGCTGTACCGCCTCTTCTCTGATTTCGTCCGCTGTCTTCTTCCGGCCAGACTTAATCCATTCCGTCAATTCGGATCGATAGAAATACAGCCGCTTGCCGCGCTTATTCACGGGAATTTCTTTACGACATACTTTGCTGTAAATTGTAGGTACGGAGAGATTTAGAAATTTGGCAGCGTTAGAAATGGTCAGGAGTTCTTCGTGTCCGGGTGGCTGCTCATGCTGATGAAGTAAAAGCTGTTCAATTCTTTCAAGCTTATCCTGAAGTTTGCTTACCGCTTGCGGTAATTGGTCAAATGTTAGTGTTTCCATTGCGCATTATTTGTTTAATGCTGCAATTGTAATGGCTTGTTTTGCTGGGTTACAAGAGGGTAAGCTGTAACCTCACTGCAACCCACTCATTTCTTTGTTATCTTTTGTTACGAGGCGTAGGTAGGATATAAAACTTATCTTCCTTTTGTTCAATTTTAAGGATAGGGGATTTGCAGGGGCGGGTTTTGGTAGACATAAGGCCGTTGAGATAGCCCTCTGTTAATTCCCTTGCTTCGGCTTGATTAGAAAGATAATTAAATTTGGGAGCGATCCATCGCTCCAGATCTACCATCTGGCAACCTACGATAAGCCGCGCATCAAATAGTTGTTTAAATGCATCGGCCAACTGATTACCAAAACCACGGAATACCAACGGTTTGTATGGTGCCTCATGTGATAATAATAGCTTTTCGAGTTTGGGATGATCTGCTAAAACAAAGTACTCTCTTAATAAGTCGAGTAATTGTGCGGCAATACCCGGTTTAAAAGTCGGGTAGCGGTCTATTGATTTAATGGGTCGTTCATTTTCAAAAACTGCTGCCGGTTCTTTATTTATTTCTGGTTCTGTCGGCTCATCAGCCTGGATAGCTTCCTGCTTTTTAGCATGAAGTGCTTTTTGAAAATCTTCAAATGAAATATGTTCTTTTATCGAATTTTTAGCATCATAGATTAGCTCCATCAGAAACTTCTCGCGTAACTTAACAGAATCGCCCAGGTCTTCCGCAAATTTGGAAGTGACTTCTATGTCAGCGCCGTCAAACTGAAGATTATTCACGATGAACAAATATTCTAAACGGACAGAAAAAATAAAAGAGCGATCATAAACCAACTTCATTTCCGAATAGTGCTGATTATAATTACCCCAGAACTCTTTAAACCGGCTACGAACTTTAGACAATTGAGCCAACTGAAGTTTAATGCGCTCTTTATCTAAAGTAATCAGGTCAATAAAAGCCATATCCTTTAACACCCTTAGTTCGCTCCTGTAGGAAAAGGAATCATAATATTGGGTTTGGTAGGTTAAATCATATGCTTTAACACGCAGCTTTTCATTTGGGCCCGATTCCGTTTGAATATCATCTTCAATAATACGTAGATCAAAGGTTTGGATGCGGGTTAGAAATTCTTTTAGATGTTGCATACACCATTAAGTTAGATGAATATATCCGAATAACAAATATTGAGTTATTAAGTTCAAAAAATGCCTACTAGTATTTAACTTCAAGATACAAATGCACCTTAGATTAAGTGGCTGACATAACTAAAAAACACTCTCTTGCTATTAATAATTGACTACGAAGTAAAATATTATTCGGAGATGGAGTCTAAAGATTCTCTCTCCGGCACTTTATAACTCTCCAACGTTTCATATAGTTGTTTTTTAATCTGCTTGACCAATACCCTTGGCCCAAGCACACGAAGTTTAGATCCAAAACCCAGTAGCTCGCGTTCCAACTCAAAATTCATAATTACACGAATGCTGAATATTTTGCCTTTTTCATCTTCGCTCAATAGTTTTTGAGTATGGTGCAATGGTTTGGTAATTACATAAGGCGCATTTTTGGCGTCAATCCAAAACACTACTTCTACATCGCGCTGGCCGGGAGATTTGGTTACCCCTATTACATCGTTATAATAAGTTGAAAAATCGATAGCGTTATTCTCAATAAAATCCTCATCGTGTGAGGTGATGGTTTGTATCCTATCCAAAGCCAGGTTAAGCAGCGGTTTATAACGCTGATGCGATACGCCCAATACGAACCACCGGTTACGATACTCTTTAAGAAGATATCCGCTAAAGCAAAAAGTGCTGGCCTTGCGTGCTTTGAACGATTGATAGGTTACACACATTGTTTTCTTCGCAACAATATACTTACGTATCACCTCTATCCATTCCAGTCCTTTTAAATTATCGTTCTTTTCGAAGTCTATTACTGGTGTGCTTTGTGTTTTTTGCGAATAGATCTTATCTTCCAGTTTACTCACCATTTCATTCAGGTCGGTAAAATGGTTAAATCCCTTAAACTGCTTCAATAAACCAGATACTTCGCTCAAAACCTGCATATCCTGTTGATTTAATGGACTATTGGTAATACTATAATTTTTATCGCTATAAGTATAATATTTTTTATCAACCACTACGATCGGTGCTTCATAACCAAGTTTATTGCTGCGCATCATTTCCATGTCTGCCTGTACTGTACGACGGCTTACACCTGAATCAATCCCTTGATATTCGTAAATAGCATCACTGCAAGCATCTATTAAATCATCCAGCGTCCATTTCTTAAAACGGTTTTGCAGGCATTGGTCAATTGTGCGATAGCGAATCAACGCATTACGGTTAACTGGCATCGAATTGAAAATATTTTTGATGAATTTATAAATTATTTTTCACTGCGCAAATATGCTGCGCACTTGATGTTTCTCTTTGTACTGTCGAAAGGCTAAACGCGTTCAAAAAAGCCCCCTCTCTCAATCTGGGGAGAGGGATTTAGCTCGGAGAATTTAAATTGTTAAATGATACCTTAGTATTAAATATAATGGAAAAGGAAAAAATAGGCAACAATGAGTTAAAGGCATTAGGCATTAACGATGTGGAAGTCTTGGTAAACTTTAGCCGTGTCGCTAATGGTTTATTGAAACATGGTGTAATGGACAAGACCAACATATTATTCAACTTAGCAGCTTTGATTGACGACCCCCTGCCTTACGCTTTAAAGAAAGGCGGCAAATTTAAAAATCTGGCCGAGGATGTAATTGCCATGCGTAAAGAGGGCAAATTTGTGAAGCAGGAACGCAGCAATTTTAAGCTGAAAGAAGAAATAGCCGACTTCCCGGTATGGGGTTTGGAAAACATTGAGGTGGGCGCTGTGAGCAAGGAAAACCATAACGAGGTGGCCGCACATTATGGCCATACTTCCGGCGATAAACTCTATCAACGGTATAACTGGTATGCCAGCGCGGCGAACCGCAAGGCTACGGAAGACACGCCTAAGAAGCTCCTTAATAAAATCAAGCGGTTTGAAGCCGCCGTTCCCCCACGTCATGGAAAAACAGCGGCCCAAAATTTTGGCTGAGATCGATGCTTTAAAAGAACTGATGAATGCCTTTGATTAAATTGTAACCAGTTGTAACCGGTTACAGGCCCCGAAAGTTCCGGTGCTTTGCTTTATGAAAAGTAAAACACCAAATCTTTATAAGAGGATCATTGCCTGCCTGCGTATCACTTATCAACTGCTTAAGCTGATCCATGAACTGTTGCGGTAACGGCTTCGCCCGGCAGGGCCTTCAGGTAATAATCCTCCTTCAAAACGATGCGGGTAAAAAGTTCCTGGATCTTGGCGTGGTTGAGGACATAGTTATCATAACCGACCCAGGCCAGGATCAACCGGGAGAGCAAGGTATAAAAACGAACGGACGCGTAATACAGGTCCTTGTTCTTACGCGTATCCGGCCTGTCTTCCCCCGACTCTGTAAGATCAGGGATTCTGCCATGCAGGAAATCGTTCCGGGTACTGATCAGTTCATCGTCCTTCTCATTCAGCGGGATCTTCATTCGCTCAAACGGCGCGCGCAGGCGTGATTTATTTGTTACCTGGTTGATATGGACGATCTTTCCCAGCAGAATTTTTCGGTTCGCTTCAGAAATGCCGGCGCATTCTTCGTTAATCACTGCGGTGAGTCTTTGCCGGACTTTTCTGGAAAGGGCTGGTTTCATCGGCGCAAGGTCTTCCTTTTCTTCGGGGCTCATATAGTCGGCCAGCGATTCCAATACGATCGCATAGCCGCCGGGCATAAAGACCAGGCTGGCGACGCTGGCCTCGAGCATGAGCAGGATCGCGGCGGAAAAGGTCACCGAATCATGCAATTGCTGGCAGAGATTTGAGAATACCTCATTACTGACCGGTTTCAGGAACTTCAGGTCATGGAGCCGTTTCGCCTCTGCACGGTTATGTACCCAGGCACTCGGATTGGTGTTCACCGGCGTATAAAACCCATGGATACTGTCCCGCATGGGGCAATGATAAAAGTGAGCAGCCGTTTGAAGATCGTTTTTTACATAAGCGAAGTACCAGCCCGCATTTCCCGCCAGGTGCCCGGTTAAAAAGCCGAGGCCATTGATCACCGCATGCACCTTATTGCTGAAATCCTCAAAGGGTTGTTTAAGCTTTGATTCGATCACCAGGTAATGTTTCTTTTTGTCATCCTGGAACAAACACACCTGCAAAATATCTCCGCTGATCGTAGCCTGTGTCCCCTCAGAGCTGGATATTCCGAAATCATTGACGAAAATTCGGCGGGCCAGTTGGAAATGAATGTCCATTTTTTTCTCCAGGGGAACGATCAGCCGGTAATAATAAGCGGCGGTCTTACGGAAACCTGCCGTGTGAAAAAAGTCAACTTCCGTCGTCGATTTTACCCGCGCATGGCCTAAAAAGAAAGTATCTACACGAACCTGCTCTAATCGCAGGGTATGGCCCTTGAAGCTGAAGTCCAGGTCCCGGTATTGCTCCAGCGAAGCAGATGCCTCCGCCGGACGGCCCGGGTTTGTCCAGTTGATCAGGAATTGCTTACCGTTCCGGCGCAGTCTTGCCTTCACGCCGGCCAGCGGCTCACTGGAAATGGTTCCCCAGCCCATGGTAATGACGGCCCTGATGGTGGCGACCGGCTCTTTAAAGTATTTAATGTCTTTTCTTACATCCATATCTTATCATTTACCCGCGGTGCTATATTCAAAATCGTTTAGTGATAAACCGATCTCCTTCGGCGGCCTTAATTCCTGCGGTAACAGCCCTCTCAGGCGCTCCAAAATATTATTGATCTTGTCGATCTCTGGTCTGCTGGAAACCATAGAGCCGGAAAGTCCATAGATCAGCTGACGCGAATAATAATGGTAATCCGTGTTCAACAAAGGATAAACCCGCATGTACCAGGCGACGTACGGGTGAAGCAAATTAATGTCCACGCCAATCTTCATGGAAGAAACGGAATTTTCAAAGGCGACGAAGGTCAATGGTTCAAATCCGCCGATACCGGCCGGAAGCGTATTGGATTTTGGCGCCAGGTAATAGGTATTATTTACGTGGTGTCCCTCACCGGCAAACGCCACGCTGATATCAAAATTGGCCTGGAGCACATAATCGACAAAATGCCGGTAAAACCTGGAGGTATAAGACATCCGGAAATAACTCAGTTTTCCGGCGCTCCCGCTTTTGAGCTGCCCGACCGAAAGCGCGCCGTCTCCGGTCTGTAAAACAATTTCCTTATCCCAAAATTCCAGATGATGTTCGTAAACGCCTGATCTTTCAATAATATCTGTGGCATAATCGATCTCCCGGTCGAGTTCCTTGAAAAAATCAAATTTCCGCTGCTCGGAATACTCGGAGATCAGTTTGCCCAGATCCCTTGTAGCCGCCAGCACCTGGGCGATGATCGGGAACGAGATCCCCTTGATCTCGTTTCTGGAAATGGTCAGGTCGGGCAGCAGTTCATCCTGCAAATAGATGATGCCGGTTGAAAAAAAGCTCCAGTTATGATGCCCCATTAAATACTGATCATTATTGTTCAGGTTGTTGTCATTGAGCAGGAACAGCTTCTGGTCTTCCAGTACCCTGACCCCGTTGTGGCTTAACCGGATGCCGCCGAAATGGTACCTGTCGTAGGGAAAAAAGGGTGAGCGGGTGATGGTTTCCGGTACGCTGATGGCAGTCATATAGCCGGAAATGTCTTCGCTGACGCGCTCTTCGGTATTCTTACCGGCCACGACGCGTTCCTGCACACAGTGGATCTGTAGCTTTTCGTCCAGGAGCTCCAATCTGAAAGTGACCTCCCTGGGATTTACCGGCGCCTGATCAGGGCGGGCCTGAACATAGACAACGACCAGCTGCCCCTTTATTTTAGGGCTTAACGCATTTGCGGTTAAGCTGACAGGCAGTATCTTCACCTGGATGCCCTTACTAAAGGCCAGGCCGGTCAATTCCGACGCCTTTTCGATAAAACCGGCAGGTACCTCATAGGTCGTTTCTTCTGCCCAGGGCTTATTGAGCAGTTCATCAAAATCGCCGCCTACCGGGCTGCCGTTATATTTCACTGTGACCGGCGGAGCCATCAGGTACCGCTCAAGCTGGCGCCTCATATCAAAACCTTCATATTCCTTATTGGTCGTGATCCGCACGGCCACCGAGGTTCCGACCGCGGTACGGTATCCCTGTTCCGGCTGGTACTCGGCAGGCATGGGTGATGGCGTATGGTGATCCTTTTTAGCCTGCATCATAAAAAAACCGTTGCGCCCTTCGACCGACAGGCGAAAAGGGTTTCCGGGTTCATCTTTATGAAGCGTGCTGATCTCTATCCGGTCCCCGGTAATAAAGCAGGACAAAAGCCCGATGCCAAACCGGCTGATCGGGACAAAATTGGTGTGCGCCCTCTCCCGGATGAGCAATTTCTCCAATTTGAAATTATCAGAATTATAATAGGATTCTCCTTTTTTCAGCAGATGCTTTTCAATGATCTCTTCATTCATGCCCATGCCGTAATCGTCTATCCTGATCCATTGGTAACCATCCGCATCGGTAAAATACGATATTTCTATCGGCTGCGCTTTGAAAGAACTGTTAGCAGGTTGCTCCCGGAATTCCCGGTGCCTGCTGGTATCTAGCGCATTTTGCAGGAGCTCGCGCAAAAAGATATAGTTATCATTGTAGATACCTTCTCCGGAGAGCAGCGTCATGACGTTTGCCTCGGAAAGCGAGAAATGATAATTGCCGGACCGGTAATTCTTGCTTTTAATGCCATCGACATTGATCTCGCCCGGCAGTTCCAGGCTTTGCCACCTGCCTGAACAAAATTTAAGCAAACGCGCGCAGGCATTCAGTTCGGAGTCGATGACCTTAATAAAGTTCCGGATGCCGATCTCAACCTTGGGCTGTTCCGGCACCGCGATAAAAAGCAGTTTCGTACGTCCGTTCTCTCTTTGGAATGTAAACCCTTTTGAACTCAGGTGTTTTTGCCATTCCATATCGCTGACCGCGTCGCTTCCTTTTTTTGATTTATCGAGCTCCAGGAATTCGTAGACGCTCTGGGGCGTACGCGAATTATCGAAATCCAGGATATCGGCGAGCCTTAACAGCAAGGCGCAAAAGGTCAGGTCACACCTGCCCAGGAAATCCTGGGCGAAAAGATCGTCATGACGTTTAATATAGTCGACCGATTCGTTATGGCTCTCACAGACATGGCCTAACTCGACTTTAAAGGGCACATCGTTCCATAAAAAAGGGATCGTTCGCTCTGCCTTGTCCAGAAAGACCCAAACTCTTTTGGCGTGCATCCAGCGGCAATACCACTCCACAAGTTCCGGCGCTGCCACCCTTTTATTTTCTTCGTATTGCAGGCGGGCGCCTGTATTGCTCTTTAGAAAAATTTCAAAATCAGGCTCCTGAATGATCGTTGCCAGCTCTTCGGGAGAGAAAACCATCCCGATGTCATGGTAAACCGCGCTCAGGATCAGCATCGCGGCTTCCAGGCCCGTCAGTTTTTCCAGCTGATCGTAGAGCAATTCGCCCATAAGCCTGACGATATTATATTGATGCTGGCGGTTATGCAGTGTATATTTCGGAAAGGCAACGATAAAATGATCAAGCAGCGGCAAAGCATAGGCGACATGCTGTTCTACCATTTTCCGGTTGACCGGCTCGTTTTGGGTCAGATGTATAAAGCGATCCCATAAGGGAAGGCCTGCAAATGGTTGGACAGGTTCTGGCATTGGCTTACGTAAAGCTCAAATATAGACATTTGGCCAACCATTCCTGCGGGTCAGCCTGGGGCAGCCGGCAAAGAAATGACGCGTCAGTCATTGAAAAATCCTTCGTTTTTAGATTTATAAACGATTTGCCTTTATTCTGCCAGTACCTTCATGCTTACCGTTCCCTGTAGCTTCAGATTTGTTTAGTTACAGTCGGCGGCAAGCATTTGAATCTTATTGTGGATATCACTAAGGACCGGATAGGCAGGAAGTTTTGCGATCAAGGAATTAGCATTGCCGGCGATACTGCATTTCTTGAGCTTATGCGTGTGCTTTTCCCCCGTGTCACTAAGTTGAGCTATCCAAAAGTTTTCGAGATAAACGGCATTAGATAATGCCATTGCATATTTAACGCCATCATTTGGGTCATTTTGCAATGCCTTTTGAAAGTAACTTTCGCCTTTTGTAAAATAGGAGGACATCAAAGGGAATAACTTTAGATTATCAGCGGGGGTTAACTGATTTGCAGGATCCTGGGAAAATGAAAAAAGTGAGACCCCGAAATTTGAAATGCATTCTCCAACGGTCGCCTGCATCTTTTGCTTAACGAATGGGTCAACATCAATGATGACGTCGCAATTTTTGATAAACTTTTGTACATCCTGATCGGCCTTTACCGGGTCTTTAAAAGTCATGTCGATAAAAAATTCCTGGAGGGCATAATCAAAATAGATCGACAGATAATTTGTGCCATATTGCTTGGCTTTCGGTTCCATCACCTTCAGCGCGTTTTCCATATGCCTGACGGCGCTATCCTTTTGGCCCATTACGGTAAATACTCGTGCTTGCTGGCGTTCGATCTGGGGCGGCAGGTCCTCATAGGCGAACCTGTTGATGAAAGCGGTATTTGTAAATTTAACAAGTAAGTTACGGTTGTTGGATATCGCCAGACCGGAATTGCCGGATTGGATCATTAACTCGTTCATCTGCGCAAGGCAGGTTGAGAATTTATCTTTGTCGAATTGCGCGGTATTCAAATGCTCAATATAGTAGTCATAGGCAGGCGGCAGGTATTTTTTCGCCGAATCGATCATTCTTGACGCCAGGTAAAGGCGGCCAAGATCGGTATTCACCCATGCCTGGTGTAAGAGATAAGTTTTCGGGTCGCTTGCTACAAAGGGTTTTAACTGCATGTTCAAATCAGATAAATAGCTGATCATTTCCGGCACCCGGTTCATAGCACCCAGGTTTTTGAGTATGGAAGTTAGCAGTTGTTCATAAGCAGTCAGGTAGATCCGGTTATTAACGGATATCCGCGGAACGATCACGGCGACCGACTGGTTAAGCAGGTCTATAGCTTTGACCGGCTGGCCAACGTTGTAATAAATCTCTGCCATGGCATAGTATACAGCGGTCAGATTAATAGTATAGATCGCGGGCTTATTTATCGCCGCGGTCTTTAAAAAGCCCAATGCCTGACGATAGTAAGTAAAAGCGTGTGCGGTATCATTGATCATTGCATATTCCCTTCCTGTGAGGATCTGGAAGGTCGACCTCCTTTGTTTGGAATCCTCCGTTGACACTGCTAACCGGTTCAATTGCTCTATAGCCCTTTGTGCAAAACTGATTGCCGTGTTGATCGTGGCGGGGTCGAAAAATCTGGCGGAATACTCCGCAGATATATTGTATAAAATGACAGCCTTTAAAGTTATCAGGTCATCGTTTTTCAAGGGTTCCATGGTGTTCATGGTGCTTAGCGCCTTTTCATGAATGTCGTTGGCTTTCACCTTATCTGTCGCCGAATAAGCGATGCCGAGGTAATTAAGGATACGAACACGTTTTTGGACATCCGTATTAAGGGCATCAGCTTTCTCTAAAACCGGTACGGCTGCCATAAAGTTGCCCAGATAATCGATAAGGAATTTTCCATACTCAAAATAATTGTCGGCAACCGGAGACAATTGTACACCTATGCTGTAAGCTTTATCGATCTTTATCAATGTTTCATCCAATTCAGCCGCGTTGAGCTGTAACAGGAGAATTTTCGCTTTGAGTATGCTTGTCTTTCCGTAAGCCTGATCATTACCTGCGGATTCATCCAAAATTCTCAGCGCCCCATCGATATCATTATTGTCAAATAATTTAGATGCCCTTTTGTAAACCGCCAAAGGGCTTTTCTTCAATTCCTCTTTGATCACATTATACCTGTTGATGTAGCTTTTTATAATCGTCTCGCGACTTTCAACAGCGCTTTTCAGATCTCCCAGCTGGTTGCTTTGGGAGCCGATGATCCTGTCCTTGGAGCGCAGTTCATTTAATAAATTGACAGTCATGCTTTCCGGAAGCTGATAACTGATCACCTCTTTGACAACATAAGTGACGCTTGCGAAATCGCCAACGATGATAGGGCTTTCATTTCCGTTTGTTTGAAAAGATTTTGGAAAAGCCGCCAACAATGGTTTGTAGTTTGTTCGCACCTTCAATAAACTCTCAACACGAGTAAAATCACCCTCCGAGAGACTCGCCAAAGCCTGGCCTTTTAAAGCCTGATCGGGCATATTGTCAATGTTGCTTTTTAATTCCCTGTATTTTCTAAACCAGGCGGAGAGCGCTTTGTTGATCGTAGCCGTATCGGACCCTACTTTATTTGAAAATAACAAGCCCGCAAGATACGGGGCTAAGCTCGGCGGCAGTTTTTGCGCGATAACGCGCTGACTTGTATATTCAACCTTAGCTTTGGCGCCAATGATCACCGGGCTTTTAGCACCAGTACTGGTTTGTGAAAATGAGGGATAGCATATGATCATGCCTATAATAATGCCCAGGATATTTTTCATTTTTTCGGGGTTGAAGCGCTTTTCTTAATTGAAGTGTCTTTTGATGTGGTGTCGCCATAGGATACGTGAGCATTATTCCCGGTAATCGCAGGCGATTGCGGTCCGCTTGTGTGAGGGCCGCTTTTTTGTTGCTGGTCTGAAAACTTGGTGTAGGTTGTGAGCACAATGGCAATAAGTATCACGGAAAAAAGCAGCATTCCGAGGCGAAGCATATTCATCCTGGTCGAAAACTCCCTGGATTTCTGCTCCATTTGCAGTTTAATGATCTGAAACCCGTTCTTCTGATTCAGATCAGGAAGTTTATATGCCGGCAAAACGTTCAACAGTGCCGTCGCAAGATCTGCTTTGCTTTGTGTATCTGCCGAAGAAATGATCTTAGCGACACCTTTCATCTTTACGGAATTTTGATAGGCCAGGTATCCAAAGAAAGCAGCGACGATGAATGATAACAGTCCAATTGCAGTTTCAACTTTTGAGTGAGAGGCCAGGAAATCGAAATAATTCATAGTCCTTTTTTGGATGGTTTGGTTGTAATAAATATATGATTATAAGCAAGATAAAACAATATGATCAATACCCTAATTTAATCAAATTTTTGCCGCCAGGGCGCACGTAAGGAAAAACCTGAAAGCAGCCGGGGCAACACGTTTTTTTAACTTGAAAGAGCGTCACTTCGCGACATCTACCCGTTTTCTTTTCGGGTCGCTCATCTCGCGGTGCGTCGTGACCATTTCTTTTGCCAGTTCGAAGTTATTATCCGGGCTGTAGACCTGCCGGTAAGAATCCATAACCTGCAACGAATTACAATAAATAACATTTTGCTCGTCATCCATCGGCACCACGCAGTTCTCTATGACTTCCAGGTCTTTGAAAAACGTTCTTTCGGCCAGGGTGATCATGATGTCCGGTGCCAGGGGAAAGGATATTTCAATGCCTTCCGAAGTATAGCCGCTCATGGAACGTACCGGGTCATCCACGTTCGCGCGTTTGGCCACCGGATGATCAGAGGTCCATAGCGGTATGCCAGTCGTGTTGCGGAAGATCACCCAGATATGGCTTAGCAGCGCCTGATCCAGCGCGTCGCGCAGCCCCGTGTTCATCAGCACTATTTTAAGATGCTTTTCTTTACGGTCCAGCTGTTCCTCCGTCAGCCCGTATTTTTTCAGCCCTTCTTCATCTAACCAACCGCTTTCCAGTATGCTGTTCTTTAAAACACTAAGCAGCTGAAAATTATGCTCCCGAGTCTCATTCGTCCGCAGGATCTGCAGGGTAAGGTATTTACTTAACATCCCTTTCATCGCTTCGTCCATGACCTCCAGGGCGCCCGACCTGATCCCAGCGATATAGCTCGCCAGCAAGGGCGCGAAATTGGTTTCCAGGTCAGCGAAAAGCGTTTCGAGGAATTGTTCCCCTGCTTTGTCGTTTTTGGAATCATAAAAATATCCCTCCCCGGCTATGTTCTTGGGATTGCTGGAAAAAACGTTTCCGCCGGTTTTATCAAAAACATGCACCTGTCCGCCCGCGTCGGTAAAATAATGAAGATAGAACTGCGGCACATAATGCTGCACCTTTACTTTTGACATGCTGTGTTTTGATTAATCGTGAGGTGTGAACGCTTATGGGCAGTACTTTTAAACGCCGGTATAAAACGGCTGTTTAAGCCCCGGCCGTTTTATCATCCTTTTTCGGAACCCTTAATTTTCTCATTTTATTAAACGTTTTCAAACCCAAACGAATGATGTTTACCGCCTGCATGAGGATAAACAGACCCACCGCCATAAAAGCGGCGGCTGTAATATCGTATTCCGTGCCTTTGATACCATAATCGGCCAGGTAGCCGATAGAGGCAGTTGCCTGCTTATAGAGTTCCGGTATATAAACAAGGGCGATCAGCAGCGCCCCGAGCGCCAGCGGCAAGGCCTTTCCGTTAAAGGCCTTAACCGCTTTATCATGACTGGGGCCATTATCTTTAGCCCTTGCGCCTTTGAGCACCTCCAAGTCTATAGTCTCTTTGATCGCCGGGTAAAACAGCCCGTACAGCGCGGTCAGTATGGCCAGCAGGATACTTGCCGAAGACAAGGTCGCGGATTGTAACATCTTATTTCTTTTTCGTTTCTTTTATATATTCCATCAGCGCGTCATACGCAGAGGGCTGCAATATGAATTCACCGCCCGTTACCGCGTTCTTTCCCAGTACCGGGAGTTCCGGGCCGATATTGAACAGTATCCGGTTGATCTCGTCTTTTAAATAGGCGCTGCGCAAGCTGAACTTATAGGTTTTTAGATTTTCGTCCGGCTCCAGGTCCTTTAACAATTTCTCCAGGGTGGCGCCGACATTTTCCAGCAGTTCGTACTGGTATTTGGAGGTGATGGCGTTCACCAGCCCCTTGGCCTCCGCCGGACGGATCTGGAACAAGGCGCAGATCTCCTGCTCGGTCGGGATCTGGCCATCAAAATGATGTTTTACCAGGTTCAGCAAGCGGAACTCCTGCATATCCTTTCCGCGGGTGAATACTTTTTGCCCCAATATCATGGCCATGTACTCTGCTGCCGAGGCCATCGTTATACCAGTCAGCTTCGCTTCCAGTTCCGCGTCTGTTTTTATCTTAAAAATCCGTAACAGTAAGGCTTTCTCAGCGGCGGTAAAATCTAAATCGATCTGTATTTTCATCTGCTCATCTTTCAGGGTAACTGCAAATGTTCCAGCAGTGTGCCAAAAATAAAACAATTTTCTTTGAATCTCAGCACATTAGGGTCGGTACAATAGAGCATATGAACCGAGCCGGGCTGTGCGTACACCTTATCGGCCGGCCAGTGCCGAAAGGCCGTCGCTCCCCGGATCTCGTACAAATAAGACAGCTCCCTGCGGAAACCCAGCACTTCACGGATGATGCTCTTCTTAATGCTGGTATTCTTGCATTCAATGGCCAGCAGCACCTCGTCATATTTCGGTATACCCGAGATCTCCGGTCTGATCAAAGCGATATCCAGTTCATGGTAGTCGCCATGATCATGAGAACCGTAGCTTCCTTTTTTTTCCCGGCTCATCGTATAAAAATAGGTGTCCGTAAAGAGCTCGCCGATCAACTGTGTACCTCTGAAAACTTTAAAATATGGGAAGTTGCGATTAATAGGGCCGCCTTTTTGTTTGAACGTCAGTTTACTGCCGCCGATCAGTTCGATACGCAGACCTTCGCGCGTGCTCAACGCCTCGCAGACCGTTGCGATGACCCAGGCCTCATATAGTTTTCCCTGGAGACTATTCTCCGTAATATCCACCAGGCCCCTCGCCACGGATGCCGTGGTCGCCGCATACCTGGTCAACAGGTCCGTGATCCTGGATTTGATACCTGTTACTTCCGCTTCAGTTAGTTCGTTTTTCATCGTTCGGCGATTATTTGGGTCTGTATCTCCCGGAAACCCGCGATAATTCCGCTATAATCGGGCAAGCTGCGCAGGTCTATCGGCTCCTCATTGTCATTGGTAGGCTGCACCAGCAGGGCATCTGCAAGGCCATCTGCCAACGCGTTGTTGAGGGTGGACAGGATCAGCTCATAATTTGAATTGGAGAGCGAAGCGAAAACCGCGATCAACTGTTCGATGAACTGGTTCAGCGCATAGGTGGGTTTCTGGCGGTAGTCCAGGGCATTGTCAAAATCAAGGCGGGTGACGGTTTCCCGGATCAATTCACCGAAACCATTTTCTGTAAGCTGACGGATCAGGTGCTCGCGGATTTCAGCGGCTTGGACGGCGTTAACCATAAAAAAGGATTTGGTATAAGGTCTGTTAAATTTAAACTTTTATTTTGTTATAAACAGCACCAAATCAAACAATTAATCGATATTTTTATCTGACATATAAAAACCTGGAACCATGCTGGAAATCGCCACACTTACCGCCGCTCTGCTTCCTCTATTACACAAAGCGCTTCCTTATTTATTGAACCTCGGAGGCAAGGCTGCCGAAGAGGCCGCCAAACATATGGGTGAAGATTCCTGGAACGCGGCCAAAAAGGCCTGGGATAAGATCCGGGGCCGCAGCGCGGACGCGCCCGGTCTGGAAGCGGCCGCGCAGGAGACCGCCGCAGACCAGTCGGACGAATCTGCCAGGCAGCTGTTTGACCTGCAACTTACCCGCCTGCTGAAAAAGGATACCGACTTAGCGGGTGAACTGGCCACCATCATGTCCGGGGTTACCCAAAATTACCAGGTACGGGGTGATCATAACCATATGGTCGGCGGGAATGAAACTCATAACATGGATTTCCGCAAATCCCATTTTCACGCCGGTGTGCTCGCTAATTCGGTCGTACACGGCCCGGTGGACCTCAGTGTAAATAAAGCGCCCACCGTGCAGGAACTCGAACAAAAGGAAGAAAAGAAAAAGATCCTCGACCTGCTCAGCCAGTTCGACCGCAAGGCGATCAATGACTATATGCACGAGGAACACATCGCCTTTATGGTCAAATCGCTGCACGAACTCCGGATCAGCCTTCAGCAGATGGGCGCAAGCACAGTGGCCGATCCCGAGATCAAATTATTGTTCAGCCTGATGAAGACTGACATCGAACATATCGTTATGCTGACCAAATACATCCACGAGGCGACGCAGCGCACTGACGGACGCGCCAGTATCTATGACGTCCGCAGCTTCGGCATGGGCCTTCAGGACCCCTCGATCTACGCTTATTATAACCGGTCGCTGGGGGAACAATGGTACAACCGTATCTTTCAGTTTGTCCGCGGCCGTTTCGCGGCGAAATACGAGCATGCCAAAAATATAGATTACAGTAAGGTTCCCCGCAACTGGACGGAAATGCTGAAGGCCGCTGAAGAACGGGGCCTGGAACCTACCGGCATTGACGAGCTGATCATCAGCGAGCTCACCGCGAATATTCCTTTGGATGTGGACCAGATCAGCGCAGACGCCAGTATCCTGTATCTTTTCGGGATGATCGACCAGCTGAAGGACAGCATCACGACCAAGGCAGGCATGGTTAGCCGAATGATCCGGCAAACGAGTTGATACCTTCATGTTATCAGTAAGGCAGTCCGGCAGCCTCTGTTCATGATGCCCCGGCACTTACCGTTAATTCACAACAACCTAATAATCAATATATTTTGCAAATATTCTTCGGATAATTATTCATATTAGATCAGCTTAATCACTTTATCACAATAGCATGAAAAATCTGCTTTGGTTACTGGCCGCGGCCAGCTTGTTAACCTCCTGCTGCGCCAGTAGGATACCTGTCAAACCTTTAAAAGAACGCACTTTGGATGAAATGGTAGCCGCCGTCCAGGAGCAGTACAGCAAGGCTACCCAGATACTCGAAGGTAAAAAGATCAAGATCGCCGTCACAAAAGCTGACCTGACCGTCAAGCTGTCGTCGGTTTCCACGGAAAACGCGGACGTGACCGTCTGGATCGTTAAACCCTCCACCAAATTCATTCAAACCAAAACCACCTCGGTGACGTATGAACTGACCGATGCCACGGATACCAAAGGCGGCGCGAAAAAACTCGCCACTGACGATAAGCTCTGTAACCTGATCGTGGACGCGGCGACCAAGTTCGCCAATTTACATACGACGATCGGTACGCTGACCAAGGATAACTTTTCACTGGACATTGTTTTCGCCGTCGAAAATGATAATTCAGCCACGCTGACCTTTACGATTCTCGGCATCGGCGTCAATGCCGGTTACGAAAATGACCGCAGCGTGGAACATGAACTCGTCCTCACTTTTGTACCCAAACCTTAAATAAGCCCGCGATGCCTACCAACAAAGAACTCCTGTTTACCATGCAGGCCCAGTTGCAGGACAACTGGTGCTGGGCCGCCAATGCCGCCAGTATCTCCGTATTTTATGACCGTGCTTCCACCTGGACGCAATGCGGCGTGGCTAATATCAGCCTCACCAGGCCGGATTGCTGCCTGGGCATCAGGCCCAATCCCTGCGACGAACCCTGGTACCTGGAACGCGCGCTGGCGGTGACCAAGAACTTCAGCGACAACGTCATCACCGGCCCTTTGGCCGAAAATGATATTACCGATCAGATCGACCGCGGACTGATCATCGGCGCCCGCATCGGCTGGTCGGGCGGCGGCGGTCATTTTGTTTCCATCTATGGCTATAATTCCACGCCTTCCGGTCTTTTTGTGTATATCGGCGACCCGATCTATGGCAATTCGACCATAAATCTTGATACCTTTACCAGTAACTACCAGGGATCGGGTACCTGGACCCATAGCTACCATACAAAATCAACAATAGCAACTATGCTTCAGTATACAGCTATTCATGAAAATATTTTGAAGCAGGCGAATCTGATCAAGGAATCATTTGCCCCGGATGTAGTGCCGCCAGCCACACCTACCAGCGTAACGCCCGCCGAAAACGCCATGCCCCACGAGATCTATACCGTCACCCTGGCCTCCTTAAAAGAGGGAGACCCTGATATTCGCAAGGGCGGCTTACGGCTGATCGATCCTTCCGGCACCAATAACCGGCAAATGTATGATTTCAGCGAAAACGGTCCGGAGGGCAAAGTACAGCAGATCATCCACAGCAACACTTTCACTCAAAAATACCAGGGGGTACTGGAACAGTTACAGGAATCCCAAAAGACCATTCCCGAGCGGTTCACCCTGCGTACGATCCGTCAGCCCGAACTCAAAATTGAGGCCTTCTGGCTGCACGACGAGCGCAACCCCGGTCGCGACCGGTTCGAACCCGTGATCACTTCTTCGATATTCGAGGCGGGCAAGACCTATAGCGAAAAGGAGTTTTTTACCCTGCTGGAAAGCGCGGCCAAAAACCGCAGGACCTACACCGATGACCTGTTAGGCGGCTGAGCATGCTGGAAGATTTTAAAAAGAGCAAATATTACCAATACCTGTTTGAAAACCACCAGGAGGTATTTAAAGACGGCGATGCGTTTAATGCGCAGATCCAGGAGCTGTTCTCGCAAAAGACCGATGAAATGGGTACCGTGCTTAAATGCCACCTGATCGTGGAATATTATATCGACCAGTTATTAGAGGCGGGTTACCCGACCATCAAATGGAAGCCGGTCAACCTGAACTTCAGCAAGAAACTGGAAATGATCAACACGCCCGGCACGGCGGTCGGTGTCATTTATTACCCGGCGATCAAAAAGCTCAATACCATCCGGAACAAATTCGCCCACAACCTGGCCTATGAACTACAGGAAAGCGATCTGAGCGAACTCAGAATTTCGATGGACCTGTGGGAGAAGGCACGCGGCCAAAGCGCGGGGTCAGGAATACAGCTGATCCGGGAATTTACGGTATGGGTGTGCGGTAATATCTCTATCCTCACCACCGGCATCAAAAAACATACGCCGAAAACCGGTCTGACCGGCTACCTGGAATGGCTGAGCGATATGCAATCCCCCGTCGAAGGGGGCCAATGAGCGATCAATAAGTTATATTTGTATCAGGCTTATTCATTGATCCATGAACTATTTATTTTTAGATACCAATATCCTGTTGCATTTTAAAACTTTCGACGAGATCAAATGGACGGATTATGTGATCGGTGAATATCATTTGTCTATCGCCCCGGTCGTTCTCGATGAACTGGACAAACACAAATACCATGTGAACGCTAAAACAGCCAGGCGCCAAGACCATCGGCGCCAAAATATTAGGTTATCTAAAAGAGGTACCGGAAACTTACCCGATATCCGCCGCGCTCCAGCGCCCGGAAAGCACATTATCACATGGCAAAAGCTACGATGCTAAAAATATGATGCATACTTTCCGGCTCTTAAACATGGCCGAAGAAATTGCCCTATATCAGCAGGTAATTGTAAAACGGGAGGATCGTGACTTCCTGCTAAAAATCCGTAATGGCGAATTTGAGTTTGATGAGTTGATGCGGATGGTTGAAGAAAGGATGGAACTAACCAAATTAGCTTATGAAAAATCAACACCGCCCGATAGGCCGGATATTCAAATGGCCGAAGATATTTTAATTCAAATTAGGAACAACTTTTATTAACCTATTTAATTAGCTAATTGATTGCCTCCAGATAATCGAATCGGGTCAAAATAGGTCACTCTTACTCATTTTAAAGCTCCAAAATCATCCAAATACTCTCATCGAACTTGCGCAGAAAAATCACACATGCTTTAGAAAACTTCAAAATTGTGTGAGAAATGTGTGAGAAACAAAAAACCCAACTCGCCAGAGTTGGGTTAAATCATTGATTTTCAGGCTCCTGAGGCTGGGCTCGAACCAGCGACCCTCTGATTAACAGTCAGATGCTCTAACCAGCTGAGCTACTCAGGAATCATTTCCGTTTGGAGTGGCGCAAAAGTATAATTTCTCCGGTAATTTCGCAACTACAATTTTCTGTTTTATACGCACTAACAAAATGTCTTTAAAAGTGAAAAGCACCTACATCGGGCTTGATGTAAGTGCTTTTTCTTTGCTCCTGAGGCTGGGCTCGAACCAGCGACCCTCTGATTAACAGTCAGATGCTCTAACCAGCTGAGCTACTCAGGAATCATTTCCGTTTGGAGTGGTGCAAAAGTATAATTTCTCCGGTAATTTCACAATATTTGCACAAAAAAAATTAAAATATTTTTTCATGAGTCTGTTAGTTATTGGTACTGTGGCGTTTGACGCAATCGAAACACCTTTTGGTAAAACTGATAAAATTGTTGGCGGTGCAGCCACCTATGCAAGCCTTGCGGCGTCATATTTCTATGATAAAGTGAAGATTGTTGCTGTTGTAGGTGATGATTTCCCTACCGAAGAGATAGCCGATTTCGGCAATCATCATATTGATACAGAAGGCCTTCAGGTTAAGGTTGGAGAGAAATCTTTCTTCTGGAGTGGCAAGTATCATAATGATATGAACAGCCGTGATACGCTAATTACGGAGTTAAATGTGCTTGCTGACTTCGATCCGATCATTCCGGAGAATTATCAGGACTGCGAATTTCTAATGCTGGGTAACTTAACACCTCAGGTTCAGCAAACGGTGATCAAAAGATTAAAAAATCGCCCGAAATTAATTGTAATGGATACCATGAACTTCTGGATGGACATTGCAATGGACGATTTATTGGAGACAATTAAGCTAGTTGATGTACTAACTATCAATGATGCCGAAGCGCGTCAGCTATCTGGCGAATATTCTTTAGCTAAAGCTGCCAAGAAGATTTTAACCATGGGCCCAAAATACCTGATCATTAAAAAAGGCGAACATGGTGCCCTCTTATTTGGCGAAGGCAAAATATTCTCGGCTCCGGCCCTTCCGTTAGAAGAAGTGTTCGACCCAACAGGCGCCGGCGATACTTTTGCTGGTGGATTTATTGGTTATATGGCAAAAGCAGGCGAGGTTAGTTTTGATAACATGAAAAATGCGATCATTTACGGTTCGGCACTGGCATCTTTCTGCGTTGAAAAATTTGGGACCGAAAAAATCAAGAACCTTGCTGCTGATGAAGTGGCCGCCCGCGTAAAAGAATTTGTGAGCCTTACTAAATTTGAGATCACTGCGTAAGCAATAAACTTCATACTTACATCGTTAAAACGCCTGTTTATTACTAATAATAAACAGGCGTTGATTTTTAATATACATTTGCAAGCTCTGGCATTTATTTATGATTTTAACCCCTACCCATAAAGCAGCAAATCAAGAAAAACTCATTTGGTTTTTTCTGCTCGGGTGGACGTTGTTAAATGCACTGCAAGCCGGCAACATCGGCTTACACTCAGACGAAGCTTACTACTGGGTATACTCGCGCCTGCTGGATTGGGGTTACTACGACCATCCGCCTATGGTGGCCATTTTTATCCGCATTGGCTACGCCCTTTTTAAAAATGAATTCGGCCTGCGCTTAGTTACTGTTATTAGCAGCACTATTGCTATACGCCTGCTTTGGCTAACCCTGCGCGATTATAAAGTTGATGCCCGCCAATTTATACTGGTTGTGGGCGGCACTTTTATATTCCACATCTATGGTTTTATTACCACGCCAGATGCTCCGCTATTCTTTTTCACTGTAGTTTTTTATTACCTGTATCAGCAGTATTTAAAAACAGATAAATGGCTGTTAGCTTTGTTAATTGCTTTAGCCGTTGCATGCCTGCTATATAGCAAATATCACGCTGTATTATTAATTACATTTACCGTTGCAGCCAATATTAAACTGCTTAAGCGCAAATCGTTTTGGTTGATACCTGTACTGGCTTGTATTCTATATATACCGCACATTTACTGGCAGGTAAGCCATGGGTACCCATCGGTTAACTATCATTTGTTCGAGCGCTCATCAGAGGTTTATAATTTTGCGCATACCTATCAGTTTATACCGGGGCAGTTGTTAATGGCGGGGCCGCTTATCGGTTGGATTGTGTTTTATTATGCTTTTAAAGTACGCGTAAAAGATGCCTTTATCCGTACTTTGCTGGTTAACGCTATAGGTACGCTTATCTTTTTCCTGATTAACACCCTCAAAGGTAACGTACAACCACATTGGACGCTTATTGCCTTTGCCCCCATAAGCATGTTAGCGCTTATTTACTTTACACAAGGTTTTAAACCGCCACGCTGGTTCGGCAAACTTGCTATAGCCAATATTGTGCTCATTGTACTGTTACGTTTAGCTCTAATTTTACATATCCCTGCAATTATCCACCTAAGGCCTTTTAAAAGCTTTTTTGGTTACCCGGAGTGGGCAAAGCAAATTAAACAAAGAGCCGGCGACTCCTATGTACTTTTCGAATCCGGCTTTCAGGATCCTTCTAAATACAACTTTTATACACAGTCGCTTAAGGGATTTTCGTACGACACACGCTACTATCGCCGTACACAGTTTGACATCTGGCCGTTGGAAAACAACATTCAACATCAACGCACACTCCTTATTTTAGGCGAAAAAAGTATAGAGCCCACTAATCTTTTTATGCAAACCACGCACGGCTCCTTTTATACTACCTGGGTTAATGACACGCGCACCTATCAGCGAATTAACATAGAAAGTGACAAATACAAGGTAGCCGCCAATCCCGGCCAAATTATCATATTTAATTTAACCCTCAAAAATCCATATCCCTTCGTCATTGATTTTGACAATACCGGCCAAACGCAAAGGGTATTTATGGGAGCTTGTTTTTTACAGGATGATAACCCATCTTATGCAGTGCGTGCACCAGAAAGCTTTAATAAAATAAAATTACAACCAGGTGAAAGTATTCGTTATACTTTTGCAGTTAAAGCGCCATCGCAAAAAGGCAAGTACGATCTGATCTTTTCAATCCGTACAACTCCTTTCCAGGGTGGCAGAAATAGTAGAATCATCAACTTTACCGTTCAATAAATTTTAAATGAATAAAAAACTTTACCTCTTACTAAGCTTGTTTTTCTTATCTGTACTTGGCGCAAAAGCCCAGGGCAGCCTTGATATCCACTTCAACGGATTCAGCTTTTTGGACAACCGCGAATACAAGGCCTTTACAGAACGATCGCGCACCTATTCGGGCACGCGTACTCAATTAGACCTCGGCGTTAACCTGGATAGCACAAATCACTTTATTGTGGGTGTTAACGGTATACACGAGTATGGTGCACAACCTTATTTTTTAAAGGTTAATCCGGTTGCTTACTACAGTCACGAATCTCACAAGTGGTTATTTAACGCCGGTATGTTCCCGCGCGACGGGCTGGTAACGCAAATTCCGAGGGCGATGTTTAATGATACTTTACTTTACTACCGCCCCAATATCGAAGGTTTACTTACGCGATATCAAACCAAATACGGCTACCAAACCTTGTTTATCGACTGGGTGAGCAGGCAAACCGCTGTAGACCGCGAGCAGTTCATCTTTGGTATGTTAGGTAAATATTTGCCAAATCCAACCGGTCCATTTTATTTAATGAATTATTTTACCATGCTGCACGATGCAGGCCCTGCGGTATCAATCCCCGGCGATCATATTCGTGATAATGGTGCGGCGCAGATTAGAGGTGGTTTAAACTTTAAACAAAGCTTATTCGATTCGCTTTCTGTTGAGGCAGGTGGTATGATCTCGTTAGAAAGAACCCGTGTTAACGATGGCGGTGGTTTTAAAATACCTAAAGGCTTTGTAGCAAGCGTGTACGCCGGTTTGCACCGCTTTGCTTTCTTCGATGAGTTTTACGCAGGCCAGGGCCACCACGTTACTTATGGTGATGCTTTTTACGAGAAGAAAATGTATAACAGGCTCGATGTAATTTATTCGCCATTCCTGTTCAAGGGAATTACCGGCCAGTTTGTGCTCAGCCTAATGCAGTCGCCCGGACAATTAGGAGATAGCCAGGAAGCCTTTAGGCTTAAATATGATATTGGGCGAAAGAAGCTTGTGAGCTTTAAGACAACAGATTAAAAGTAAAAGGCCTCAATTATATTGAGGCCTTTTACTTTTACGGTGAGTGGTTGATTGGGTTAGTAGTTGATTAATTATCTTGTAGTGGAACTTATTCAACCACTCACGCAATCAACTATTCACCACTTACTAAAAACTTAACTCCCGTGAATATCACCGCTTCCTGATTTAGATTTGGATACGCTTTTGGCACCACCGCTGTAGCGGATATCGCCCGAGCCTGATACCGATGCATCTATCTTGGTACTTGCATTTACAGAAGCATCGCCAGAACCTGATACATGAACTGCTGTACTCATGGTGGCTAATTCGCCTCCTCTGTAATCACCAGAGCCAGATACGCGTACATCAGAGCTTGTTGCACTACCCACAAGGCGCACATCGCCAGAGCCTGAAACGCTGGCTTGCAGATCTTTTACCTGCACTTTACCGCTTACATCGCCAGAGCCACTTACTCTAACTTTCAAAGAGGCCGTTGTGATACCAGCTTTAAAATATACATCGCCAGAGCCTGAAGCAACTACCGAGTTGATATCTTTTGCAGTAACGTAGATAACAACTTTTTTATGGTTCCCAAACAGGTTAAAATTCCAGTCGGATGAGTTGCCTTTGTTATATATCTTCAATTCACCGTTTTGTACTTCGGTTTTTATACGGTCTATAATGTCACTTGGAGCTTCAACTTTTACAGATTCTGTTGGTCCCTGGGTAACATAAACATCAAATGATCCTTGCACATCAATCGCTTTAAAACCCGATAAATGGCGGTCCTGCGTATCTGCAAAGGCATTGTTAACCCCGCTTATAAGCAATAAGGCAAATAATATTTTGGCTAGTACTTTCATGGTCTTTCTATTTTTGTTTGATATAGGACGCATCTTTACCGCAACAGGTTGCAGCAAGAATCTTTTTTTTCAAAAATATCTCACTCTCGGACTAATCTAATCGATTATTAGTCGTGTGAGAATTTATAACCCACTCCCCTAACCGTTTGCAGGTATTGTGGCGAATCCGGGTTGTCTTCAATCTTTTTGCGCAACCTAACAATGTGCATATCCAGTGTGCGGGTATTTACATCGGCATTGTAACCCCATACTTCCATCATCAACTCTTCGCGGTTAATTACCTTGTTACGGTTTTTCAGGAAGTAGAGTAAGATCCGGTTCTCTAAAATAGTAAGCTCAACCTTTTTGCCATCCTTAATCAGCAGGTGGGTATTAGGATGATGCTCCATATTGGCAAAGCGGTAAGTTTCTGGCTTGTCGTTGTTTAACGAGAATTTAATCTTGTTATCAATCATAGCCACTAACACGTCCATATTGTATGGCTTGGTGATGTAATCTGATACGCCGAAGTTATAAGCCTCAATCTTATCAACATCCTGCGCCTTGGCTGTCATCATAATCACCAATTTATCGAAGCCGTTTTTACGAATATTTTCGCAAACATCAGATCCTTGCTTACCGGGTAACATCCAGTCTAACAATACAATGTCAGGATTTTCTTCCATGATCATTTTTTCGGCATCGTCACCATTTGAAGCCTCTAAAACACGGTAACCTTCGGTCTGTAATCTTTCTGCAACCAGAAAGCGCAGGTTCTCATCGTCTTCAACCAGCGCAATTTTTATTTCTTGATTCATATATTATATTTCGTATGGTAAGGTAACCGTAAACTCCGATCCCTGGTTAAGTTCACTTTTAACGGTTATATCTCCGTTCATAAAATTAGCCAGTTCTTTACAAAATGCCAAACCGAGGCCTACGCTACCGTTCTGATTATATTTATTTTCTATCCTGTAAAATTTCTTAAATATATTTTTGATCTCGCTTTTAGGTATTCCTATCCCCTTGTCTATAAATGTAAATACAATATCCCGTTTTTCATGTATAACGCTTATGAACAATTCTTTATGCTGCGGGTGCGAATATTTGTAGGCATTCTCTATCAGGTTCTGGAATATACTGCCCAGCAAAACCGGGTCTGTATAAAATACATCTACGTCGTTAATCCGGTAATCAATTTTAAAGTCGGGGTATTTAATGCGGAAGGTTTCGATAAAACCAGTTACAAATTCCTCGATGTTCACCTCTTTCCGTTTAATATTGATAGAGCGGTTTTCGATCTGGGTAAATGAAAGCAGTTTATTCATCAGGTCGTTCAACCTATCGGCCTCTTCATCCAAAATACGGCCGTAATGCTTGCGCTGGCGCTCCGTTAGCTCGGCTTCGCTACGCAGATTAGACCCCGCAATTTTAATTACGCTTACAGGCGTTTTAAACTCGTGGGTAAAATTGTTGATGAAATCGTATTGCAGCTTAAATATTTTAAGGTTGGTGGCCAAATTTCGATAAATCAACCAGCCAATAAATACCAGGAAAAGGTATATCAAAAACACAATGGCTCCCGTAGGCATAAAGCGACGGTTAATCTCTGCCTGCAGGTAATGATTGGCCGACATAAAATACAGTTTATAATCAGAAAACGCCCCCGGGAAGGCAAGCTCTGTTACATATTGGTCTTTATTCTCGTTATCCAGCGGGTCATAAACCACCGGCTTAATGCTGATATGCTGATATAGCTCGGGATGCGAATTGGCAACATGCAAGGCATACGGATCGAGGTAAAAAGTCATCATGTTTTGTTTGTAAAACGATGATGTTTGCCCGGTTTGCTGCAGGTTACGGTAGGCTTTTATCTCCTGCCGGCGTGGTATATTCAGATAGCTGATCTTATCTGGTTTAATGTCATAAAAGGTTTTAAAGATCTCGTAAGAGTTTGGCGCGCTGGAGGTATCGGCATTGGCAATATAATAGCTGAATTTGGCCGCCATTTGTCTGAAATCAATATCCTCCACATCGGGCTTGCGGATACTGACTAGGTGTTTTTGCTTGTTTACTTTGTACTCGTAAATAGATTTTACACTGATACCGAGATGGAATTTTTTCGATCCAGGCTCAATAGCTTCATTGCCGATACGTACATCGTAAAAAACAGTCCGTTTTACAAAAGGATAATCTTTAAAAACCGTTGCAGAATATTTACCTGCTGATGCCGAATCCAGGAAACCCTGGTAAGAGGTGATCTCGTAAACTTTGTTAAGATAGAGGTCATTGTAAGGCTTTAGCGTTTGCTCCAGCACATCTATTTTTTTGGATGCAAACTCATTCTCTACATAACGCTCGGTAAGGTTATATACGATGATAAGCGCTACCACCAGCGAGATCGAGATCAGGACGAAGAATGCGATAATCAGCGAGAAGTTTTTCTGGTAGCCCTGTTGCTGCGGTTTCATAAGCTTAGCGTTTATGGTTTACCACGCATGTTATCGTCCAGGTACTTTTCTATATCGGTGTACATCTGGGTTCGATTATGTTCGCTACGGAAATAAGTTCGCTCGTTCTCTTTAAGTACATAAGTAACCTGTTCGCCATGCCTTTTCAGCTCGCGTACATACTGGTTTAGCTCACTGATATTTGCCCTTGGATCTTTAGCCCCCTGAAATATGATCAATGGTGCTTTGATTTTATCAGCATGAAATACCGGCGATATGGCCCTCAGCTGATCGGCATCTGTTTCGGGATTGCCTACCATTTCGTAAGTCATTTTTAAATAGGGCTTTAAAAACGGCGGTGCATCTTTAATATAGGTAAAAAAGTTAATGAGCCCGTATTGCACTACCCCACAATTATAAAGTTCTGGGTGGAACGACATACCATACAAAGCCGAGAAGCCGCCGAACCCGCTACCGAAGATGCTGATCTTTTTAGGGTTTGCTATTTTTTGGTTGATAAGCCAGTGCACACCGTCGGTAATGTCCTGCTGTACTTTACCGCCTACCTGCTTAAAGCCCGCAATATGAAAGGCCTTACCATACCCCATACATCCCCGATAATTAACCTGGAAAACAGCATAACCACGATTTGCTAAAAACTGCGTTTCGGCATTATAGCCCCAGCTGGTTCTGCTCCACAGGTTGTTACGCAGTAATAATACAACAACAGGTAAGTTAGTTTTCTTTTCACCCTGTGGGAGCGTTAAGTAACCCTTAATGGTCAACCCGTCTGATGCCTTAAAGCTTACGGGTTTCATGCCGCAAAGCTCCTCTGGTTTAATATCAGAGTTTACATTACCCAGATTGGTTAGCTTCTGCGTTGCACTTTCATATAAATAGTATGAGCCCGGATTGGTATCGGTACTGCTACTGATAATAAATTTCTCTTCGGCGCTATCGCGATCGGCAACTTTAATATCGTTACCCGGTAATTGCTTAAGCACAGTATTGTAGATCCGCTGGGCATCATCACTTAAAAAATGAATCTGCGGCCTGTCGTCATTCCAGGTCACGTAATCTATCTGGCGGCTTTTTCTGGAGTAACCCCAGTCTTCTACGTCACCACGCTGGTTGGCAAAAAGTTCTTTCTCTTCATGCCCGTTCTCTGCGTTGATCTCTACCAAGGCGGCTTTATCGCGTTTGATGTTTGATATCGCGTAAAAGATGTTCTTTGCCCCTGTAAACGCTATAGGCTGCACCATATCCTTGAAGTTATTTACGATGATGGGTTTAAAGGGTGCATTTTCATCTTTACGGAACAAGATAGTGCGGTTTACCCCATCTGACGACAACACCAGTCTTATTTTACCATCCGGGTCTGGGAACCAATCTGTCATATTACCCGGATTGATCAAATATGGCTTTAATTCACCGGTACGGATATTTAACCGATAAACATCAGAATTAGCCGGATCACGCTTATTTAAAGCGCAGGTAATCACATCCGGGTTTACTTTGTCTTTACTTAATATTTTAAACCTTACGTTGCTTCCCAGCGAAATCACCTCGCGCAATTTAAGTGTGGCCACATCAAGGGCGTACATCTTAAACTGGTCTAAAGCAATAATATCCTGGCTTAATACAATCTGGTTATTATAGGTCCAGAAATAATCGCGCACGCCATAATCGGCAAATGAGGTAACCATTTCCTCTTTGCCATCAGCCAGTGATTTAACAAATAAATTCTGCTTATCCTTATAGGGTTCCAGGTACGATATGTATTTACCGTCTGGCGAAATTTTGAAGTAAGTTTTCTCTGGCGTTTTAAAAAAATCGCGTACCGGTATCTGCCTGATCTTTGTTTGATGACAAGAGCTGAAAGCGATAATTAAAAGGCCTAGGAAAAAAAATTTAAAATGGTTTATCATGTTGCGCTAGCGCTCTGCTCTTAGTCAATTACTTCAAATTAGGTAAATTTAATCATTAGGTACAAAATTGTCACTACAATTTTACCCGCATAAAGCGTTATTAATTACAGATGAATGTATTGCATTTTATTAAGTATTTTTGATTTGAATGAAGCGACTTTATGCGTTAATAGCCCTCAGCCTGCTCACCTGCATAAAGGTGTTAGCACAAAGCAGCGATTTGCAGCTTGCCCAGCAATACAATCTAAACGGCGAGCAACAAAAAGCATTTGATATCTATCAGAAACTTTACAAACAGGATAATGAGAATTATTTTAGTTATTATGTAAACAGCCTCATCACCCTTAAAAAATTTGACGAAGCCGAGAGTATCACTAAAAAGCTAATCCGTAAGCACCCAGCCGATTATCAATATTCCATTGCCCTCGGCCGCGTTTACCGCGAACAAGGCAACACTGCAAAAGCTGAAGAAGCCTACGATAACCTGGTTAAAAGCCTGCCTGCAGACCAAGGTGTAATTGCCAACGTGGCAGCCCAGTTTTATCAGGCCGAAAACGCCGACTATGCCATCAAAATATTTTTGCAAGGCCGTAAGCTGCTGCATAATGATCAGGCTTATTCGATGGAACTGATAAGCCTTTACCGCTATAAACGCGATAAAGAAAACTTGACCACCGAGTATCTTAATTTTTTACCCGCTAATCCCGGTTATCTGAACCAGGCAGAAAATGTGTTTGCAACCGTTTATGAAGGCGACGGTGATTATAACCTCTTGAAATTCGAACTGCTAAAACGCATCCAGAAACAACCGGAGGTAACAATTTACGCCGATTTGATGACCTGGCAGTACATGCAGCAGAAAGAGTATGACCAGGCACTTAACCAGGCCATAGCACTAAGCCGCCGCCGGGATGATAAGGGCAGCAGCATTTATGATCTATGCCGAACGCTAACGCTTAATGGTGCTTACGATGAGGCCATTCGCGGCTATAACTTTATCCTCGAAAAAGGTACCAGAGCAGACCCATATTATATCCCATCGAAAATAGACCTGATCGAAGTTAAAAATCAAAAGGTAACCTCAGGCAAATACACTGCTGCAGACCTGGCTGGTTTAGAACAGGACTATCAGGCTTTACTCACCGAATTTGGCCGGAACCCGGGTACCGCTTTTGCGATGCAGCGACTAGCCAATCTGCAGGCTTTTAAATTACATAAATACAAAGAGGCTCAAAAGTTATTGGAGGAGACCATCAACATACCAAATCTCCGGGGCGATATGCTGGCAACTTGTAAATTAAGTTTAGGTGATATTTATTTGATGGATAACCAGCCATGGGAAGCTACGCTGGTGTATAGCCAGGTAGAAAAATCTAATCCGGGAACGCCAATTGGTCAGGATGCTACATTCCGTAATGCAAAGCTGGCTTATTATACCGGCGATTTTGTTTGGGCTAAAGGGCAGCTCGATGTTTTAAAAGCTGCCACCTCGCAATTAATAGCCAACGATGCGCTTAACCTGTCGCTCATGATTACCGATAACACCACGTTTGATACTACTGGCAATGCCCTGCGCATGTATGCCCGCGCCGATCTGTGGATCTTTAAAGAACAGCCACAAAAGGCGCTGAGCACTTTAGATAGCATCGACAAAAAATATCCGGGCAATTCTCTGGCCGATGATATTCTGATGGCTAAGGCACGAATCTACATCCAGCAAAAAGACTACCCAACGGCCGTTACCGCTTTAAAACAAATTGCCGAAACACATCGTTTTGATCTTTGGGCCGATGACGCGGTTTATATGCTGGGCGATATCTACGAAAACCAATTAAATGATAAGGAACTAGCCAAAACTTATTATCAAAAAATAATCACAGATTACCCTGGCAGCCTTTGGATTAACGAGGCCCGCAAACGGTTTAGATTATTACGCGGTGATAAGCCCGACAGTTCATCTTAATTTATATTTTTGCACCAATGATCATTTATAACGAAACCTTTGTTGTTGAAGAAGCAGTCCATGAAGAATGGCTTGCATGGGTAAAAGAAAACCACATCGCCAACATTATCGCCACCGGCGATTTTCAATCATACCAAATATTAAAAGTGCTTAATTCGCCTAACGAAGGTGTAACTTATTGCATCCAATTCTTTACAGATCACGTAAGTAAACATGAGCATTTCATGCTTTACCACATGAACCCTTTACATATTGCCCATAACCAGCAATTTGAAAACCGATTTGTATTGTTTAATACCCTAATGGAACAAATAGACTAACCAATGACTGTTACCACTACCGCCATAGAAGGCTTATTGATATTAGAACCACGTATTTTCCCAGATGATCGCGGCTATTTTTACGAAAGTTACAACAAGCAAAAATTTGCTGATATAGGCATCAATGCCGATTTTGTACAGGATAACCAGTCATTCTCGCAAAAAGGAGCGCTACGTGGATTACATGGCCAGGCTAATCCATTTGCACAAGGCAAACTGGTGCGCGTATTAAGAGGTAGGGTATTAGATATTGCTGTTGATATTCGCAAAAACTCACCAACTTATGGTCAGCACGTAAGTATTGAACTTACTGGCGATAACCACAAACAGTTTTGGGTACCACCTGGCTTTTTACACGGCTTTGCAACGCTTGAAGATGATACCATTTTTACCTACAAAGTAACCAACTTCTACGATAAAGCATCAGAGATCGGCGTAATCTGGAACGACCCATCATTGGGTATTGGCTGGGGTATTGCAGATACCGAGGTATTGCTTTCGCCTAAAGATGAGGTGTTACCTGCATTTAAGGATTTTGTAAGTCCGTTTTAAGGAGTAGCAGTGGCAAGTGGCAGTAGCAGCAGCCTTTAGAGCTAATAAATCATTTAGTATTGTTGGTATTGGCTTAGTACTTACCGGAGGTATTATTGATGGCGAAATTAGTGTTGGAAACTTCATCCAAATTATCGACAATAATATCACTGCTATTTATGAGATTGATGCTGTTGAATACGTAGACTACGCAGATCCACAGGAGTCTGAGATTGGTTTGATAATTAAAGCTATTGATCCATTTTTAGAAATCGATCTAGATTCAATTTCAGGTAAAACGACTACAGTTTTTGATAAATTTTAAATTTGTCATTGCGAGGAATGTAATGACGTGGCAATCTCGTAGCTATGCAGATCGAATAAGCAGTGGCGACGAGATTGCCACGCTATCGCTCGCAATGACAAATTTAAAGTGACAACTGCTACTGCCACTTAATAACTACCACTTTCGCTAATCAACCCTCAAATCCTTCGGCATCCTACCATGAAGTAAAAACTCAGCCCAGTTGGGGTTACCGTTGCTGCGGGCCATATCGGCTGCAGTTTTCCAATCGTAGGTAATTTGTACCTGCTCTATATTTACGTGATCGCCGCTTACATATACAATGGCATACTTGGCATGCGGTGTCATTGATTCCATCGCGAAGCGGTATTTATATTTCTCGGATCCCAAGTAAGCAGGCAACCCCACACTGCCTGGGTTCAGGATAATTTTATTGTTAGACAGATAGATGGTGCGGTTTACATGCGAGTGCCCGCATAGGATGATCCGCTCTTTAATATCTTTTACTTTCTCAATCAGCTCCTCATCGTTATAAACAAACACACCTTTTTCGGTTACTTCTTCCAGCAGGTATTCGTTGTCACATTCGGGCGTGCCGTGGCATGCAAAAAAAACGTTGTCGCAAGTAGCAGTCAGGGGCAATTCTTTTATCCACTCAATAGTTTGTTTAGATAGTTCGCCTTTAACACGCGCCATTTCGGGCTTGTCAGATTTCATACCATCACGCTCCAGGCTTTCCAGTATGGCGCGGTCGGTATTGCCACGAATATTGATCATCGGGTTTTCGCGTAAGATCTCGGCCACCCCTTCGGGCTCCAAAGCACCGTAAAAGTGATCGCCCAGGTTTATTATCGTTTCGATCTCGCGCGCTTTAATATCCCTTAAAACGGCCAGCAGGGCATGCAGGTTTCCATGTATGTCTGATATGATGGCGTATGTTTTCATATCGCATATTAACAAAAAAGCCCCTGCTTTGTAGCAGGGGCTTTCAATTATTTTGTAATTAAATTGTACAGCTCATCCAGTTTCGGCGTCAGCACAATTTCTATTCGTCGGTTACGGGCTCTGGCCTCCGGTGTATTACCCAAATCTATTGGCTGATACTGACCCTTACCTGTAGCGGTAATGCGTTTAGGGTCCATATTTTCAGTTTCTACAAGGTAGCGGCTTACCGATGTGGCACGCAGTACGCTCAGGTCCCAGTTGTCTTTAATCTGGCCCAGGTTAAGTACCTTTTTATCATCTGTATGGCCTTCAATAGCCAGGTTAATGTTCGGTTCTTTATTTAATACAGCAGCTACCTGCTTTAAGGCAGATTTACCTTTATCATCAATCACAATACTACCTGATGGAAACAGTAATTTATCAGTAAGAGATACATACACCTTACCATCGCGAATATCAACCGATAAGCCACTTTGCTGAAAGCCTAATAAAGCCTGCTGCAATTTTGCCTTCAAGGCATTGGTTGCTTCGTCGCGACGCTTTAAAATATCTTCAACCTCTTTCAGGCGGGCTTCACGCTTCTGTAAATCGCTCGAAAGCTGGCTTACCTGCGATGAAGTTTTATGCAGCTTGCCATTGGCTTCGGTATAACTTGCGTTTAATAAATCATAGCCGTCTTGCAGTTCGTTATATTTTCTTTTCTGATCGGCTAATTCGTTATGCAGGCGAGCCGTATCTGCTTTTAATTGATCTACTTGTGCTTCTAGCGATGTAGCACGTGTAGCCAACGAATCGCGTTCGGCAACCATCGCCTTATAAGATTTGGTAGAAAGTACTTTACAGGACGACATGGCAAACAGCACCGCGGCTACCAATAAGTATCTAAGTTTTATCATGGAGAAAGAATTAGGCAATGGCATTATTCAAAAAATCATTCAGCGGATATATTTTGGCTAATACATCGGCAACCATTTGAGGGCTATTGGGCTTTTGCAGCGCAGCATCAGTAAAAGTATGCATGCCGATGAAGTCCTTTATCTTGAGCAGGCTAATATCCGGATGAGTTGGCTCGTAACCACGAGGTAGAGTTTTCAGGCTGTTTTCATTCCTGATGTCGCCAAATAGCTTTACATATTCAGGATCGTCAACAATGCTTTTCAGTTCGGCACCATTGTAATCAATCTCCTGACGGATGGCCTTAACGTGTTCTGATGTAGGCTGCCAGTATCCGCCCCCGGCGAAAGAACCTCCTGGCATAATATGCACATAGTAGCCGGTAGTATCTTTACTGGCAGTCGAAACAGATGAGAAACCGATACCGAAGTGATTTTTATACGGTGTTTTATCTTTGCTGAAACGGATATCGCGATAAATACGCTTTACAGCTTTCTTAGGGTCGGCATCGGCAACGCCCAGATCTGTTTTGGCCAGTTCTGCAATCATGGCTGCGGTGAAGTCGAGCACGTTTTCGCGCGCTATATCGTACCGGTCTTTATTATCCTGAAACCACTCTCGGCTGTTATTCAGGGTTACGTCTTTTAAAAAATTAAGCGTGTCCTGGCTTATCATCTGTATCTAAATAAGGCTGATAATGTACTTTTGGCGATAACCAATAAAGTAAAATTATCCGTGAATAGCGATAGTTAAACGGTGCCAGCAAGAAGCAGCCACCCAGTATTGTTGCCAAATATAACCATGGCGATGTACTGTTTTGTGTGATAATATAAGTGAGCAAACCAAGCGTTACCGATTGCGAAACATTTAATGCATAGCTCACATACATGGCCGCATAAAAGTAACCGGGTTCTATCTCAAACTTCATCCCACAATGTGGGCAATATATATTGGTGCTATTTTTGCCGAAACTATACATTGGTCCGCCAAACATATTACCCCTACGGCAACGCGGACACTTGGCAGCAAGCATCGCTTTGTACTTTGGTGTTTGGCTCATTTAAGGGTCGATGTTATTGATGAGGCAAACCTCGGATACCTGCTCTTAGTTCAGGTTGATTTTTTGGTCAAGCATATTAAGATCGACATCTTTGCGGCGATATTTTTTATACCAGATCCAGCCACACAAGCCTACAGCTAAGTAAGGCGCTGCAAGCAGGTACATAATACCATTGTTCAATCCCTTGGTTTCGTTATGGCCGCTTTTAGAGTTACTCTCAACAGTGGCAGTACACATAGCACATTGTGCCTTTGCCTGCTGTACCAGTAACAAGCTCAATCCAACAAACACAGTGGCGATCAACAACTTCAAGCTTTTCATAGTGCAAATTTACGCTTAAGATTTTAAAAATGGTAGTAAGGCGAAATCATTAAATAAACAATAACACCGGTAACCGTAACATATAACCATATAGGAAACGTCCATCTTACCAGTTTCTTGTGTTTAGCTACCTGCATTTGCAGTCCGCGATAAAAGCTCAGCAAAATTAATGGTAAAACACCAGCAGCCAGTATAATGTGTGTAATCAAAATCACATAATAAACATAACGAACACCACCGGCCGCAGCTTTCTCCGCAGCATCAACAACATGATCGCCATTTAAATCGCCGAACTTAGTTTCAGGAGACAACCAGTGGAACCCAATGTATGATACCAAAAACAAGGCCGATAAGCAAAACGCGATAATATTGATTGTTTTATGCACAGCTACATTCCCCTTACGAATAAAGTAAAGCGACAACAATAATAGCACGCTACAAGTACCATTCAGTATGGCATTTAGCTTAGGCAAAAAGATAGTGAAGGCAGGGAGCGGATGCGGCACCGGCAGCACCTTCATGCTTAGGATAACTACCACCACAAATACAAATATGGAGATACCCGCCACAAAGCGGAATATCAGTTTATCGTTTGTTATCATTACAAATCGGGAGCTTTAATTTTTCTTAGTTCTTCGGCAATCAATACCTTGATCTCGTCGTTTAAGCGGTTCATATCGGTGATCGATGTACCAGAGTAATAACCGCGGATACGTTTTTCAGCGTCAATTAATATCAGCTTGTCATCAACCACAAATTCATCCTTACCGGTATGTGCAGCATTAACCAAAAAGCCTTTAGCTGCCAGGTTATAGATGGTAGTGGTATCACCAGTTAAAAATTGCCATTTAGCGCTTGATGCCAGCTTGCTCGCGTAGGCTTTCAACACCTCTGGCGAATCGCGTGTAGGATCGACAGTAAAAGATACGAAGTGCAGCATTTTGTTATGCGCATAACCTTTTACCAGGCTATCCAGGTTACTGTTCACCTGGTCGCAGATGGATGGGCAGTGCGTATAAAAGAACCCGGCAACGAATATCTTATTATCGAATGATTTAAGGGATACCTGAGTACCACTTTGATCTACCAAATTAAAATCGGGCAGCTTATGGTAAATGGTATCAGGAATATAGGTTCCGTGAAACTTGTGCCCGGTTTTGGCGACCACTTTAGGGCCATAAAACGGCAATGGCTTGTAGCGGTTTTTACCCTTTGCGGTTAGTAAATAATATAAAAATCCCGGTACTGCTAAGATCAGTACCAGGATTAAAACCTTTTTAACAAAAGAGGATTTGTTATTCATTATGCTCTCAGATCGATCCAGTGGTGGCTTTCGTTAGTAAGTACCAGGATTAAACCGATGATGAACAGAACAGGTACAACTACTGCATAGATCAATCCTACTTTCTCAAACTTTAAGTGCATAAAGTAAGCAATGATGTAGAATGCTTTAAACAGCGTTAATACGATATAAATAGGGTTAGCAGCTCTAAGTGGGATAATACCTTGTGGTACCAAATAAAGTGCGATAATAAATTCGATGGTAGTAATACCCAAAAGGATCCAGAATACTCCCCAGATTTTCTTTTTGGTCATTGATTCGTGCTCTTCGCCTTCGTGATGAGCTGCGTGTGTGGTTTCTGATGACATATAATTGATCAGTTAATGTTTTAAACTAAATAGAAGAACGTAAATACGAATACCCAAACAAGGTCTACAAAGTGCCAGTAAAGGCCTACTTTTTCAACCATCAGGTAGCTACCGCGTTTTTCATAAGTACCTCTCAGTACGTTAACCAGGATGATAATGTTGATAAGCACACCTGTAAATACGTGGAAACCGTGGAAACCAGTTATCGTAAAGAATAAATTAGCAAATTGTTGTGTGTATGTTGCTGATACCGGAGCACCTTTATGGAAAAATTCTCCAAGATCTTTAGGGATATGTCCCCATCCAAAACCTTCAGAAAATAAGTGTCTCCACTCTAATGCCTGGCAACCCAGGAACATAAATCCGCCTATTACAGTAAGTATAAGCCATGTAGCTACTTCTTTTTTTGCACCGCGATGGCCGGCCTCTACGCCTAATACCATGGTTACAGAGCTCATGATGAGGATAAAAGTCATCAAACCCACAAATACTAATGGCGCTCCATGCTCAATCGATGTACCGGGTACAGATTGGAAAATAAGATCGGCAGCCGGCCAGCTGTTTGAGCTGAAACGCAAGGCACCGTAAGCAATTAATAATGATGAGAAAGTGAATGCATCTGATAACAGAAAAAACCACATCATTATTTTACCATACTCAACAGAGAATGGCGAGCGGCCGCCAGACCATGGTGTGGTTTTAACTTCGTCAATTGTTGATACTGCTGTACTCATGTGTACTTAAATAGAATTGTTTAACGTTGGTTCAAAAGTAAAAAAACATAGAGATAAATCCATATAATATCGATAAAATGCCAAAATATCGACGACATATCCATATTATACAAGTTCATTACCTGTGGTGTGTTCCGGTAGGTTTTCACCAGGGTATTTATTAGTAACAACAAACCTGCAAAAATGTGTATCAGGTGCATACCTGTAAACACATAAACAAAGGTTTGCGAGGCATTAGGGTTGGTAAAATATACCCCCATTTTAATTAAAAGGCTCCAGGCGTATACCTGCAACACAAAAAATAAAATGCCAAGTGCTATAGTAGCCCATAAAAACAGGCGTTGTTTCTGAAATTGTAATCGCTTAGCTGCATTTGATGCCAATAGCATGGTTATGCTGCTAAGTACAATAGTACCGGTGCTGTACATAAACACGCCGGGTAAATTAAAGTTAAGGCCATGCCCTTTACCACCGCTATATACAATAAAGCCGCTGGTTAGCGCCATAAAAAACATAAAAGATGTGAACAGAAAAATCCACATGTTAAATTTTTTAGGTGCCAGGTCAAACCTGTCTTTTTCTTGCTGTATCTGAGCCATCATTATCGCTTCCCTATAAAATCAAATAAAAACATTAACTGCACAACCGGCAGGTATAAAAACGAGCCAAACATTAAAGTACGTGCCGCCTTAATTTCCAGCGTGCGCATCAGGTTAAATGCCTGGTATAAAAATACGAGGCTGCATACCAACGATACCCCGCCTACGTAATAACCACCGTAACCCATATAAGTTGGTAACAAGCTCACAGGCAATAAGATCAATGCCGTAGCAAAGGTAACTATTGCACTTGTTAAATCACGCTTTCCGGTAGGTAAAAGTCTGAAACCGCCTAATTTATAATCATCATCCAACACCCATGCCAAAGCATAGAAATGGGTAAACTGCCACATAAACTGGATACCGAAAAGTATCAGTGCTATTTCATCAATAGTTGGATGTGCGGCTACATAACCAATAAGCGGTGGCAATGCACCCGGTATAGCCCCTACAAACACTGCAATTGGCGATTTACGCTTTAATGGCGTATAAGCAAACGCATAAAGGATGATCGAAAACACCGACAGAAAACCAGTCAGCAAATTCAATTTACCTAACAGGTAAGTGCCTGCCAACGCCATAAACAAGCCGATAACCAAAGCCTGTCCTGTCGTCATCCGTTCAGATGGTAATGGGCGATCAGCAGTACGGGTCATTAACTTATCCAGGTCCTTCTCGATAATTTCGTTGAAACAGTTAGCAGCACCTGTTACCAGGAAACCACCAATGATCAACATCGCCCAGTTCATCCAGTTAATATGGCTCCAGCCAGTATAGCCGTGCGCCTCGTTATCAACCTTGCTACCTATCAAGAAAGATATAGAAGCCGAAAACACAACCAACAACGTTAGTCTGAGTTTAACCAGGTTCTTAAAATCTTTAAAACTCATATATTTCCCCCCTTCATCCCGGCCGACCTTTGCAGGTTAAGCAACAAATAAAACTGTGCGCCGAAAACTAAACTGGCTAACAAAATATGTGCTGCCTGTGCAAATGGTGGCAACATCCAGTAGGACAAGACAACACCAGTCACAATTTGCAACAAGATCATCAGGAAAGTAAAGCTCATTAACTGCTGCTGTATTGACTGGCGATTATAATTTTTGCGGATCAAGCCGTACAATAATACATTGATCACCAAAACACCGATTGCCAATGTACGGTGGTTGGCAAATACCGCCCCAACGCTATTGATCCAATCTTCACGGTAACCTTGTAAGTGGTTTGATACAGCATCAATTTCTTCACGTACATCTGTACCGATTACAATCTGCACAATACTGATGATTAATGATATAACAGCAATGGTAATCACGATTCCTTTTACCTTACCATTTTGCTTGTTATAAGTAAGCGCCAAATGATAAGTACATATGCTGATAGCCAAAATAGCCAAAGCTAAAAGCATGTGTACCGTAACAATCCAACTGGTTAAATTGGTTGATACCACGATAGAACCCAACCAACCTTGGAAGCCGACCAAGATTAAATTGATGATACTCAGTGCTGGAATCGATTTAACCTCGTTACCGTAACTAAAAGAATAAACCAGTGTCAGAATCATTGCAAAACCTGCAATAACACCCACCAAACGGTTGGCATACTCTGTCCAGGTATTAACGACGTTAAAGTCTTCAGGTATTAATATCGATTTGTCTTCGCGAATGCGTTTGGCCAGGTTACTGTATCCAAATACATCAAGTGTTCTGGCAAAGCGAAGGTTCTTTTTAACCCTGCCAGCTACGTAGGCCTGCTTGTAATCTTTCGGTAACTGAGAAGCATCAGTGGGCGGCACGTAACGGCCAAAACACTTCGGCCAATCCGGGCATCCCATGCCAGAACCGCTGCTGCGTACAATGCCGCCAGCCAGTATCACAACAAAAAGCGAAACAATCGCAATCAGATTAAACTGCCTAAATTTTGTTCGCTGCGATGTTTTACTCATTTATAATTAATTCCTCAAAAAAATTAGGGTATCCGGTCCGGTAAATGTAACGGCGCAGATACCCTAATATATATTCAGATCACCGAAGACCTGTTATTTTACTTCTTCTTTTACTGTTTGAGTTTTTAACCACTCATTGTACTGCGTTAAGCCAGTAGGGTTATCTTCAAAATCATGCGGCAAGTTCGACGTCATGGTTTGAGAATAAGGTGTAGTTTGTGGGATAAAATCTTCCTCTGCACCTGGCTTGCTATAATCATATGGCCAACGGTAAACAGTTGGGATTTCTCCAGGCCAGTTACCATGGATACGCTCAACCGGCGTAGTCCACTCTAAAGTAGTAGAGTTCCACGGGTTTTGAGTAGCTTTTTTACCGAAGAATATAGAGTAGAAGAAGTTGAACAAGAAAGCAACCTGCGCCAGAGCCGACATAATAGCTGCCCAGGTAATAAACGTATTAACAGATAACCATTGTTTCAACGACTCAATTTCAGTGAATGCATAGTAACGACGTGGCACGCCATCCAGACCCATAAAGTGCATCGGGAAGAAAACCAGGTAAGCACCGATAAATGTTAACCAGAAGTGCAGGTAACCTAATTTCTCGTCCATCATACGGCCGAACATTTTAGGGAACCAGTGGTAAACACCGGCAAGCATACCAAATATAGCTGCAGAACCCATTACCAAGTGGAAGTGGGCAACCACAAAGTAAGTATCGTGTAAGTTAATGTCTAACGCTGCGTTACCTAAGAAGATACCAGTGATACCACCTGAAATAAAGAACGAAACCAAACCTATAGCGAACAACATAGCTGGTGTAAAACGAATATTACCGCGCCACAGTGTAGCTAACCAGTTAAAGGTCTTTACTGCTGATGGTACAGCGATAATCAACGTAGTGATCATGAACACCCCACCCAGGAACGGATTCATACCCGTTACAAACATGTGGTGACCCCATACGATAAATGATAATACTGTAATACCGATTAGTGAATAAACCATTGCATGGTAACCGAAGATCGGTTTACGGCTGTTAACAGACATAACCTCTGACGATATACCCATTGCAGGCATGATAACGATATATACCTCTGGGTGACCAAGGAACCAGAATAAGTGCTGGAACAAGATTGGGCTACCACCTTCGAAGTTCATAACCTGGCCTTGTACAACAATTTCTGATAAGTAGAAACTAGTACCGAAGCTACGGTCAAATACTAACAATACAACACCTGCAACTAATACAGGGAATGCAAGGATACCTAAAATAGCGGTTAAGAAGAATGCCCAGATAGTTAAAGGCATTTTCCAAAGATCCATACCTTTTGTACGCATGTTTAACACAGTACTTACATAGTTGATACCACCCATTAACTGAGAAGCAACAAATAGCACCATACTGATTAACCACAAGGTCATACCTTCCGCAGAACCTGGCATTGCTTTAGGTAATGCAGATAATGGCGGATAAATTGTCCAACCACCACCGGCAGGTCCTTTTTGTACAAAGAAAGAAGCTAACATGATCACACTGGCAGTAAAGAACATCCAGTAAGAAAGCATGTTCATGAATGGCGAAGCCATATCACGTGCACCAATTTGGAAAGGGATCAGTAAGTTACTGAAAGTACCGCTCAAGCCGGCCGTCAATACAAAGAATACCATGATGGTACCGTGTATGGTCACCAGCGATAGGTAAAAATTGGGATCTAAACGACCACCCGGTGCAAAACGGCCTAAAATAGTTTCCAGAAAAGGAAATGCTTTATCCGGGTAAGCTAGCTGTATACGGAACAGGATAGACAGGAGCATTGCAATAACCGCCATGATAATACCTGTGATCAGGAATTGCTTGGCGATCATCTTGTGATCCATGCTGAAGATATACTTGCTTATAAAAGATTCTTTATGGTGATGTCCATGATCGTGATCATGATGTTCAACTCCGTGATGATCGTGAACTGCTAATGTTGACATAATAGCTACTCCTGAATATTAATTATTAAATGCTAACCTGTTTTGTACTCCACTCTGTTGTGGCTGAGTTGCGTCAGCCATTTTCAACTCTTTTTTAAGAGCATCATTCAGATATGGTTTTTGGTGCGAAAGCCAGTCCTGGTATTCGGCCTCAGTTACAACCCTTACAATCTTTTGCATATTGTAGTGACCGCCACCGCAAATTTTGTTGCAATACAAGTGATATTCAAAATCTGACTTATCAAGTCTATTACGCATATCTGCAGTAGTAATGGTTGGTGTAAATTTAAAGAAGGTTGGTAAACCCGGTACAGCGTTCATTTGCAAACGAAAGTTTGGCATGTAAACACTATGGATAACATCTTGTGCGATGATATTTAAACGGATCGACTTGTTAACCGGCAATACGATAGTATCAGCGTTGATATCATCCAAACTGTTGCGATCTTTAAAATCAACACCCACTTTGTTGGTACCTGTTACCAGTTTGTAATTCTTCATACCTAATTTACCGTCTTTTCCAGGGTAGCGAACTTCCCATGCAAATTGGTGGCCCGTTAAATCGATATTGATTGAAGCAGGTTCGCCTTTTGCATCAACTGTATTAGTGATTGATCTCCAGGTAAAGAAACCGAATATAACCAATACCGTTAAAACGATAGCCGGTGCAACAGTCCATATTTTTTCAATGGTATTGTTGTGAGGCAGATAGTAAGCTTTACGTTTATCAGAGCCTCTGTAAATAAAGGCGAAAGAGAACAGTAATATTTGTGTACCGATAAATACAACAACGGTGATACCAAAAGTTGTCCAGAACATGGTATCGATGGTTTTACCATGCAGTGATGCTGCCTCTGGCAAAATCATGCTGCCTTGTACACTGAAAGACCAGTATACACCAGCTAAACCGGCAACCAGGAACGCCAGGCATAAAGCGCCCATAACGTTGTTCCATTTGATGCCTTTTTTTCGTTGCAGCTTTAAGGTAAGGTCATAAACCTGTAGTATTTTACCAATTACGCCCACAGCGAAGCATACTACCAAAAACAGTAGAACGTAGTAAGATACACCTGCCCATACAGACGGGGTAGAATCGCTACCTGGAGCTGCTGCAGTAGTTGCATCAGCGGCCATCACCATGCTGGTTCCAGATAACATCAGAACGCCGAACAGCGATAGTATTTTATTATTTATCAGTTTCTTGAATGCCATTTTAATAGATCGGGTTTGGTATTCTCAATGAATTACAAAGTTAGCAATTATTATATGTGATGATGAAGGCTCTCTTCCAAAAACGGATGTTTAGCAGGTGCCAACGATTTAAATTTGCTTAGTGCATTCAATACCAGGAAGGTAAATAAGCCAGCGAAGCCAATAAAAATAGTGATCTCTTCAACACCAAAAGGGAATGCTGTATCGCGCGGAGGCATAGTGCCTGGCATAACCATCAGGTAGTAATCCAACCAGTGGCCAACCAACAATAAGATACAAGTGAATTTAACACGAGTAAAATAACGTTTAGCATCGCGAGACATTAACAGTAATAATGGTGCAACAAAGTTTAACACAATGTTTAACCAGAAGTACCATTTGTACTCAGGCTCCCATCTTCTGTAGAAGTAAGCAGTTTCCTCAGGCATGTTAGCATACCAGGTAAGGAAGAATTGTGCGAACCATACATAAGTCCAGAAAATAGAGAAACCAAAGATTAATTTACAAAGGCTATGTACGTGATTTTCGCTGATCCAGCCAAAATCGCCGCTTTGATGTAACAATACCAGGATCAATGTAATTCCGCACAGTGCAGTTACGTGCAATGCAGCTAAATTATACCAACCAAACATGGTAGAGAACCAGTGTGCCTCTAACGACATAATACCTTCGAAAGCAAATATCGGATAAGTAAAACCAAATATTACAAGGAATAGCACTGCTGCGCTAAAGCTCTTGTTATAGTAGGTCATACCTCCCATTGAATCTTCGTTTTCAGAATATTTTACAAGCATCCAACCAATAATGGCATAAAGAGCCAATAAAACAACGATCATTCCGATAAAAGGACCAGTGCTTAATAATGCAGATTTACCTGCGATAATAGCATCATAATTCTCGCTACCAGGGGTAGTTAAACCATGTGTAGCCCAATGCGCATACAAATAAGGAGCAACAACCTGCTTGCCTTCTTCAGTGATGGTATGTGTGGTTAGCAATCCAGCTGCGATAATCACTACCAAAATTACACCTGCAATTGGCAATACACGTGCAAAGGCTTGTGGTATTCTTAACACAGCTACAGACCAGCCTGCCTGCGCAGCATACTGATAGGCCAAAAAGAATATCGCACCAATACAAATACAGGCAAAGTAATAACCCATTAATAACAGGTTAGAGAATGTACGCTGTACACCCAGTTGGCCATGATCAAGGAAAAAGCCATACAAAATGCCCAGTACACCTATAACAATGCCTATTAAGCTCCAGGTTTTTGCCTTACCTGCAAACTCAAACCGTTCACTAAAACTATATTCAGTTTTCATTAATCTAATACTTATAAGGTTTGTAAATGGTGAACATACATAACTACTTTCCAGCGCTCCTCTGGCGATAATTGCGATGCGTAAGAACCCATTGCATTTACTCCATAAGTAATTGTATGATAAATTTTACCGTCTGTAAGGTCTTTCATCGCACCACCGCGAGATGATTGTCCTTTTGAATATGACGGAGGAGCAGGGAAGCCGTGCGCCACTACTGTACCATCACCCTGGCCGTTTTCGCCATGGCATGGAGAACAGAAGTGCGAAAACAATACTTCACCTTCTTTAAAGTTAGCTGGCGTATGTTGAAGCGGGTTTTGTACTTCAGCGCTTGCTTTCGCATAGCCATCACGCGTGTTCGGGTAATCAAATCGGGTAAAACCCAATGGGATGGTTCCTGCTGGCGGAACCTGAGCAGTTTTACCGTCTTTAAAATTCGGATTTTTTTGATCCGGATCATAAGCGATATGCTCGTACATATTGGGGGCATACTCCCATCCGGTACTTTTCTTGTCTTTACAAGAAGTCACCAAAATGGTAGCAGCAATAGTAATAGCTGTTAAACCCAATATTCTAAATTTATTCATAGCTAACATATTTTCTATCGTTATGCTTTACTTCAACTGCACCAGCTTCTTGTAAAATTCTGGTGATATCATCATGTGGTATATTTCCTTTAGCGTCAATGGCAATCACAAAGCGATCATCTGTTGCACGCAGATCCATTACACGTGGCGTGCGGCCAGGGAAAAGGTGTGTTGCGTAAAAGAAGGTAAACACCATACCAAATGCTGTCCATAAGATAGTCCACTCAAACGTGAACGGAACAAAGTTTGGCATTGCAAAGTGTGGTTTACCACCAATGTTCATTGGCCAGTCATGTACCAGTGTGTAATAAACAATGCTGAAAATTACACTACCGCCTAAGCAACCAAAGCAAAATGCTGCATAACCCAGGCGCGATTCTTTGATGCCTAATTTATCCTCAATACCGTGGATTGGCATTGGGGTGTACACATCATAGATAGGCACACTGTTTTTTTGCAATTTTTCGATCCCATGCATCATTTCATCCGGGTCATCGAAAAGACCTAATATCATTTTAGTGCTGCTCATGGTTTATACTTTATCGTAGTCGGCTAGCTCAACGCTGTCGAATTTTGTTAATGATTCTTTATAGTACGCTACTTGTTCCGGATCAAGGTGGCCTTCTTCTATCAGTTTCTTTTTAGCCTGCTCACTTGATGATTTCAATAATAGTTTCACCTCGGCAATTGCCACTGATGGTAATACTCTTAAGAACAACAGGAACATGGTAAAGAACAAACCTATTGAACCGATGAAGATACTTACATCAACCCAGGTTGGGTAAAACATAGCCCAGCTTGATGGCAGGTAATCGCGGTGTAATGATACAACGATGATCACAAAACGCTCGAACCACATACCGATGTTTACCACGATAGATAATCCCCATGCAATTGGAATACTTGTTCTGATGCTTTTGAACCACATTAACTGGGTCATTAATACGTTGCAACCATACATCATACAAGCTGCCCACCAGTAAGGACCAATAAACCTGTTTAAGAATGTATATTGTTCGTACTCGCTACCAGAGTACCATGCGATAAAGAACTCAGTGATATAAGCCACACCCACGATTGAACCTGTTACAAGAATAATCTTGTTCATTGATTCGATGTGGAACATGGTGATGTAATTCTCTAAACCTAATACTTTACGCACTACCAGTAGCAGAGTTTGTACCATCGCAAATCCCGAGAAGATCGCACCCGCAACGAAGTACGGAGGGAAGATGGTAGTATGCCAGCCTGGTTCCAGTGATGTAGCAAAGTCAAATGATACAATGGTGTGTACCGAAAGTACCAGTGGTGTAGATATACCAGCCAGGATTAATGACACGGTTTCGAAACGCTGCCAGGTTTTAACTGAACCAGTCCAGCCGAATGATAATACTGAATAGATTTTTTGACGAAGACCAGTTGCACGGTCACGGATTGCTGAGATATCTGGTAATAAACCAGTGTACCAGAATACTAATGATACCGAGAAGTAAGTCGAGATCGCAAACACGTCCATCATCAATGCAGAGTTCCAGTTAACCCATAATGAACCGTATTGGTTGGGTAACGGTAAAGTCCAGTATGCTAACCACGTACGGCCCATGTGACCGAAGATGTATGTGGCAGCGCAAATAACCGCAAAGATCGTCATCGCCTCTGCCGAGCGGTTAATGGAGTTACGCCAGTTTTGGCGGAACAATAAGAGTACTGCCGAGATCAAGGTTCCAGCGTGACCGATACCCACCCACCACACGAAACTTGTGATATCCCAGGCCCATCCTACTGTTTTGTTTAATCCCCACTCTCCTACACCATACCAAAAGGTCCAGCTCATGGCAAATAACCAGAGTGTTGCACCCATGCTTGCTGCGATAAAGCCTATCCACCATGCCTTGTTCGGTTTATTTTCAACCGGGAACAATACATCGTTGGTAATCTGGGCATACGTAATGTTTTTACCCGTAATTAACGGTTCCCTGATTATTGATTCACTATGAGATGCCATATATTAAAATCTCTGTTGTAAAAATTAAGCGCTTAATTCTGTTGTATTTCTAACTTTTGCCTGGTAGCCAATGCCTGGTTTCACGTTAAGTTCTTCCAATACATAGTAAGTTCTTTCGCTCTTCAATGCTTTCGCAACTTCAGAGTTAGGATCATTTAAGTTACCAAACACGATAGCATTTGTTGGGCATGATTGCTGACAAGCCATTTTAATTTCGCCATCTTTCAATGAACGTTTTTCTAATTTAGCTTTCAGTTTGCCTGATTGTATACGTTGTACACACATGCTGCATTTTTCCATTACCCCACGGAAACGTGTAGTAACATCCGGGTTTAATACAAGCTCAGTGTATTCGTTTTGTACATAGTTTTCGAAACGAGAATCGTTCCAGTAGTTAAACCAGTTGAAACGACGCACTTTGTACGGGCAGTTGTTTGCACAATAACGGGTACCTACGCAACGGTTGTAAGTCATTTGGTTTAAACCTTCTGACGAGTGCGTAGTTGCCAATACCGGACAAACAGTTTCGCATGGTGCGTGATCACAATGCTGACAAAGCATTGGCTGATAAGTTACCGATACGTGGTCAAGATCTTCTAATTTGTTGATCTCTGTTTCTTTAGTAACGTTTTTACCGTTATCGTTAAAGCTGTAGTAGCGGTCGATACGGATCCAGTGCATTTCACGACGGTTACGTACCTCATCGCGGCCTACAACCGGAACGTTGTTTTCCGCAGTACAAGCTACCACGCATGATCCGCAACCGGTACAGGCGTTAAGGTCAATAGCCATTACCCAGTTATAAGCCGGGCGTTCGTACTCATTCCACAGATCGTAATCTTCTTTACCTTCCTTTTTACCTACAATAGAAGCCGGGCTCTTAACATATTGTGCCAGGGTACCTTCGTGAATTACACTACGGCCTTCATATGAGTGGTGAGTTTGGGTTTGAGCGAAGATGTATCTTAAAGTATCTGTTTTCTTGATATCAGCAGCAACCTCAGTTTGGAAAGTACCGTTACGGAAGCTGTGGAACGGATAAGCGTTCTGACCAACTTTGTCGCCTACTTTACCAGCTTTGGTACGGCCGTAACCCACAGCTACAGAAATAGTACCTTGTGCCTGGCCTGGTTGTAATAAAACAGGAAGCTCAATAGTGTAACCGTTCGCAGTGATGGTGATAAAATCACCTTGCTCTACACCGATTTTCTTTGCAGTAGTGATAGACATTGCTGCAAAGTTATCCCAGGTTACTTTAGAAACCGGATCTGGCAACTCTTGTAACCAAGGGTTGTTTGCTTTTTTACCGTCACCAATATTAGTGCTTTCAAAAATTTGAAGTTCTAGCTGGTTAGCTCCGTTAGCAGCAATTTGTGAGCTGTGTGAAACGATGGTTTGAGCTACCGCATTAAGATCGCGGTTGAAAGCGTATACACCAGCTGGCTTAGCGGGAGCTTTAACAAAACCGGTTTGCAATAAAGTTTCCCAACCGCTTTGGCCAGATAAACCTGCAAGTGGTAAAATATTTTTATCCCAATTGTTGCGGATGTAAGTGTAATATTCTTTAACCGGGTTATCAGACCAGTTCATTAAGCTTTGCTCAGCCTGACGCGTGTCATAAACAGGGTTAATAGTTGGCTGTACAATAGTGTAGTAACCTGCTACAGCATTTTCATCGCCCCATGATTCAAGATAATGGCTGTTTGGAGCAACTATATTACATAACGAAGCAGTTTCATCATTATAAGCAGCAAATGATACTTTCAACTTCACTTTAGCAAGTGCAGATGTAAAATCTTTAGCAGCGTAGAAATCGTAAACCGGGTTAGCATTCAGGAAGAATACTGCATCAACTTCGCCACGTTTAACTTCGTTTGCAAATTCAACAAACTCAGCATCGTTACCAGCGTATTGTAATGATGGGTTATCTAAATCGATAGTAGTACCGTAGCTGCCTAATAAAGAGTTGATTGCGTTAACCAATACTTGAGTAGCAACATCATTGCTACCAGATACTACTAATGCACGGCCCTTAGCTGCCGATAATTCTTTAGCTGCAAGGGTGATCGCTTTATCTGTATTAGCATCGCTTACCTTTTTAGAACCCGGAAGGGTTGTGGCAGATAAAGCGTTGTATAAGCTCATGATAGCCAAACCTTCTTCAGATGGCTTAAGTGGCATGCGCACATCGGCATTACTACCGGTTAAGCTCATACCGCTTTCGAACTGGATGTGACGAGACATTTTTTTCTCTTCCAGCGCTTTAGCTGCACGGTTAGATGCATACTGGCGGCTAAACTCAGTATGTGAAATCCAAGAACCTAAGAAATCGGCACCGAAACTTACAATTACATCGGCTTTATCAAAGTTGTAGTGCGGCAATACTGCTTTACCAAAACTGTTTTGATTAGCCTGGATGATACCGGTATAAGATACCGCATCATAGTTAATGTGTTTTGTAGTTGGATATTGTGTAATGAAATCTGCAATAACAGCCAGTGTTGATGGGCTGTTGATGCTAGATGATACGATACGGATTTTTTTACCACCTGCTTTGATGCTTGCTAACTGCCCTTTTACAAAGTTGTCAACCTGGCTCCAGCCGGCTTCGCTTCCGTCTTGCAGTGGGTTTTTTAAACGGCTTGAATCATAAAGGTCTAAAACAGACGCTTGCACGCCTGCAGATGTACCACCTTTACCAAATAAGTCGTTAGGGTTACCTTCTATTTTAATAGGGCGACCTTCGCGTGTTTTTACCAAAATGGCAGAACCTTCGTAGCTCGATACATAAAAGTTGGCTACACCCGGTGTTACTTCTTCTGGTTTAATCAGATAAGGGATTGATTTGTGAACAGGCACTTTCTGACATGCAGCAAGTGATACAGCCCCAACACCAAAGCCCAGCGCCTTTAAAAAGTCGCGACGAGGAGTTTTAGATTTTAGTCCATCACCACTCAATATTTCTTCGATAGGAATAGGCTCAGCAAACTCGTGTTTATTTTTTTCAACAAACTCCGGCGTTCTGTTCAGCTCCTCTATACCTTTCCAGTATTTTTTATTGCTTTCCATTTAAGCTATATAAACTGTAATTGCTAAGTTCTATTTAATTATTAGTAGTGGCATTTACCGCACTCGGTACCGCCCATTTCTGCTTCAGTAATTTTATCGCCTTTTTTGATGCGATCGTGAATACTGATCAGGTTTTCATAATAAGCATTGCCTTTGCCATTAACGTTGGTACGTTTGTGGCATTGGATACACCATTTCATAGTAAGCGGTGAGTACTGGTAAACTTGTTTCATGGTTTGGATAGGGCCATGGCAACGTTGACACTCGATACCACCAACTTTAGTATGTTGTGAGTGATTGAAGTAAGCAAAATCTGGCAGGTTGTGAATACGTACCCACTGGATTGGCTTAGCTTTAGTGCTGTCATATTTCTGAGTAGCAGGATCATAACCCAAAGCATCATAAATTTTATGAATTTCAGGTGATTCTGTCTTAACCACTTTGTGACAGTTCATACACACGTTAAGTGAAGGGATAGAAGCATTCTTGCTCTTGTATGCACCGCTGTGGCAGTACTGGCAATTGATCTTCATTACACCTGCGTGTAACTCGTGCGAGTATTTAATAGGTTGCTCTGGCTGATATCCCTGGTGAACGTTAGTGTTCCACATGGTAACCCAGGCCCAGCTACCCATTGCTAATGAACCACACAGGATGATAAAGAATACCAGCTTTTTGTTTTTAGCGATCTTTTTAACAGTAGCTAAACGATCAACCTTAACAGCTTCTTCTTCGTCTTCTTCCTCTGCAGGTAAGTTTTGTTTTTTAAGTAACAGTTTTTCCAGTGTACCGATAACCCTGTTTAATACCAGGATAACGATAAAGGCAATAACGATAACGCCAATTAAACCGAAAACAACTACTTCGCTTGGTCCGCTATCTGCTGCTGCAGTAGCACCATCAGCAGCACCTGGTTTAGGCGCAGCCTGCATTTTTTTCCAGTCGTCGCGTACATAAGCAAGGATGTTTGCTACATCGCCGTCAGAAAGACTGGCGAATACTGTCATACCTTGCTGATTGTACTCATTGTAGATTTTAAGAGCTTGAGGATCTTTAGCTGCAATAAGCGCCTGGTTGTTTTGAATCCATTTGGTTAACCATTTGTCATCTGTGTTTGACGAGATAGTCGGGCCTAACGCCGGACCGGTCATGCGCACATCGATCTTATGGCACGCGGTACAATTAGCCTTAAATAAAGCCTCTCCTTTAGTTACATCACCCTGGGCCTGGGCCGTAAAACCCATAGCAGCAAAGCCAGCAACCAGTAAAACCGCCCTGGAAAATTGTTTAAAAATCAATGAGATATTTCTCATACAGTGTATTTGTGCTTAATAATTCTATTTTATATTAATGCAATAGCTTGCAGATGTACGCTGATAAGCATTTTTTGCAGTCCACAAAAGTATAACTTATTACATTATCGCTGACAAAGTAATGACACATAATAACAATTTATAATCGTTCTAAATTATCGCAAAAAAGCCCCTAAACTTTATGTTAAGGGGCTTTTTTGTATATTACACCGAGGTGATAATAGTGATTAATAAATTGTCACTATTTGCATTTTTATCCTTATTGCTTAAGTACCCACGCAAAAATTAATGGCGCAACAATAGTTGCGTCAGACTCAACAATAAATTTTGGTGTATTAATATCCAGTTTACCCCAGGTAATTTTCTCGTTAGGCACAGCGCCAGAGTACGAACCATAAGAGGTAGTTGAATCAGAGATCTGGCAGAAATAGCTCCAGAAAGGGATCTCGGGCATTTCCATATCCTGATAAAGCATCGGCACCACGCAAATTGGGAAATCGCCGGCTATACCGCCACCAATCTGGAAGAAACCAATACCCTTACCGCCAGAATTTTCTGGATACCAACCTGCTAACCAAGCCATGTATTCGATACCGCTTTTCATGGTGGTAGCTTTAACTTCGCCTTTAATCACATACGAGGCAAAGATGTTACCCATGGTTGAGTCTTCCCAACCCGGTACTACAATTGGCAGATTTTTTTCGGCAGCAGCAAGCATCCACGAGTTTTTAGGATCGATCTCGTAATATTGCTCCAACTCGCCGCTTAATAATATTTTGTACATGTACTCATGCGGAAAATAACGCTCGCCTGCGGTATCAGCATCTTTCCATATTTTGTAAATATGTTTTTGCAAACGGCGGAAAGCTTCTTCCTCTGGGATACAAGTATCGGTAACACGGTTATAGTGGTTCTCTAACAAATCCCACTCATCTTGCGGGCTAAGGTCACGGTAGTTAGGCACGCGTTTGTAGTGCGAGTGCGCAACCAGGTTCATGATATCCTCTTCCAAGTTAGCGCCGGTACACGAAATAATGTCGATTTTACCCTGGCGAATCATCTCTGCCAGTGAAATACCAAGCTCGGCGGTGCTCATTGCGCCCCCCAAAGTAACCATCATTTTACCGCCTTCTAACAGGTGGGTTTCGTATCCTTTGGCTGCGTCAACCAAAGCCGCTGCATTAAAATGCAGGTAATTGCGCTCAATAAATTGAGATATAGGGCCTCTTGTAGTACTCATTATCAATTAAATAAATGGAGTGCAAAGGTAGCACCTCTATTTAAGAATCAACAACAGTATTTTAATAATTAATAAATGTTTAACTATAAGTACATCAGGTTCATGTATTTGCAAGTGTGTAAATTATAATTATCACCACCTTGTCATCTCGAACAACAGTGAGAGATCTTCTGCTGTTACAGTTCCGGCGCAGAAGATTTCTCCTACGTCGAAATGACAAAATAGAAGATACAACAGTAGAAATAATTAGTCAAAGTCCAGCGTCATGCCCAATTCCCTCATCGGGGAGATGCGGTTGCCTACGTATTGGCAGGGAATAGTCTCTAAAAAACAACCGACATTATTCTCATCCAATAACTATAAGATCAAAACTCAACCTTCAACCATTATATTCTGTAAAGCAACGCCAGTGATCATCGGTTGTGGCAGTCCCGCTTTCCGCTCATACTGCGCGAGGCATTAGCCCCGGGGCCGGTATCCGCTGCAATCCGGTTTAGGAAACTTCTGCACCTTGTCATGCTGATAGCGAAAAACCGACTCTAGGGAGTTAATTAATACCGATAAAACAAACACCTCATTAATAATCTTCTTCAACATACATGGTCAACTAGTACTACGCAGAATATTCTTCATTACATTCAGAAATTGGTATGGGCTAAAAAAAGCCGCACAAACCCTAAATACCGTAACAATTGTGGCATCTTAATTTTCGGTTAGCACTGCCCCTGCCCTACCACAACCTTTAATAGAAAATTGAGCAGCCACGAGCTTTCTTTTTGGTGCTTTTTCTTTAAAAGCACATCCACTGACGATGATATGGCCCCAACCCTGCCTAATGAAATACGGATCACTGAACGCCTCTGTAAAGTCGAGGATTACATTCCCGAAACAACTTCGGTACAAGCTACCTCGCAATAATGCGCGCGGGGCAGACAGAAGCATGATCTTAAAACTTTTTATCGCTAATCTTGTCTTGTCTCCTGGCTCTTAGTTCTTGGTTCAATTCCTCAAACTATTTTCCTTTTCTTTGCACATTCAACCATTTAAATGAAACGAATACTTACGCTCCTTATATTCCTTACTACCCTTACCCCTGCTATTGCTCAAAAGAACCTGCTGCCCGGCTTTGTCAGGCGCATGCTTTTCGAAAAAGATACCACGCGTAAAAGCAGTTTCTTTCTGTTGCCTGTACTAAGTTCGGCACCCGAGACTGGGGTTGAGATCGGTGGATCTGCACTATATTCTTTTTATACCGACACCGGCCATACCAACACACGTGTATCTAACATATTCGGCTACGCTACTATTACCACTAAAGGGCAGGAACGTACCAGCCTGAGCACCAGCTACTGGGCACCCAAAAATGCGTGGCATTATATAGGCGCGGTTAGCTTCATCAATTTCCCGTCAGACTTTTATGGCATTGGTGACAACACCCTAAAATCTAATCAAGACCATATGGGGCAAAAACGCTTCAAATTAAACTTTGAAGCTGATAAGAATTTGGGAAGCGGCATATATTTAGGCTTGGTTGCAGGCGGTTTTAATTACAGCTTTAACGATAAAGATCCCGGCGGCATATTTGAAACCGACCCGCGTGTAGAAGATCGTAATGGTGGAGCTACTGCCTTTATTGGCCCAAGCTTGATTTATGATACCCGTAATAATAATACTTATACCACCAAGGGTATGATCATCACCAGTTACTTTAATTTAATGAAAGGACTGTATGGCAATAACAATTACCAGGGTGGCTTTTTTAATATCGAGTACTCACAGTTCTTTAAACTGAGCAAACGCTTTGTACTGGGCTTGGACGTGCAGGATCAAAACCTCACAGGCTCGCAATCTCCCTTTTATTTGATGCCTGCCTTGGGTAGCGACGAGATGATGCGTGGTTACTACAATGGCCGTTACCGCGATCGAAACCTGGTGGCAGGACAATCTGAACTGCGTTACCGCTTAAGCGATCGCATCGGTATGGTAGGTTTTGTGGGTACAGGTACCGTATTCAACAAATCATTCAGCTTTAATAACCTGAAACCTAACTACGGTGGTGGTTTACGTTATTTCTTTGATGTGCAAAAAGGTTTATCCGTACGTGTAGATTACGGTTTCGGCGAAAAACCTGCAGGTGAGCAAAGGTTAAGTGGGTTGTACGTGGGATTGGGGGAATCGTTTTAGGAATTTGTTAATTATAAAATTTGTTGATAAGATAATTGGTTGATCCAATTTACTCTCCTTGGTGGATAGAAATATATTTATTGCCCTTCCAATAGATTAGTTGACCCGCAACTTCATCTCCATCTTCGGTGCTATAAATATTAATGGCAGGATATTTAAGACTTATCTTTTTGCTTCCGGTTATATCTCCATCGGCATTAAAGGTTGGTTTATAAGCGTATTTACTTTTAAATATTCTCCAACCATTAAGCCAATTTGTATCGAAAAAAGTTTCTTCAGGAAACTTCTTCCCGCAACCAAAAACAAAGTGACTATTTTGCCCGCCATTAATAATTAAAATGCCTTTCTTTTTAGTCTTTAAATCAATTATCTGTACAGCAATGTCACCTTGCTTGTCCCCATTAAAGTCGGCTTCCAGAAATGCAGGCTTACCAGGCTGAATAATTTTATACTGTTGTTCTAACTTTAAAGAATTAAACGATTGTAAAAACCAATTAGGTAACGCACCTTCAGAATAGGCATGTAAATACATGACTGTAAATAACAGTGCCATTTTGATTTCTTTCATTGACAAATTACCTAATTAACAAATCGACAAATTAAAACTTGATCTTAAAATCTTCCTTCGGTTTTCCTTTTCTAAAGAAAACCAATCCAATCCAAAACAGATCAACTGTAATGGTTACTTCGGGGTGGGCTTTAATTTCGGCCCAGGCTTCTTTCATGCCTTCGCTCCAGTAAATATCGTCGAAGATGAGCATACTGCCTTCGTGTACTTTGGGTAGCGCCCAATTAAAGTAATCTAACGTAGCTTGCTTTTGGTGGTTGCCATCGATGAATACAAAATCCAGTTTGGGCAGTTTGGCGATCAAACCTGGCAGTGTATCATTAAAGTTGCCGGTGATGAGGGTAATATCTTTCGCCCCTGCGCTGTTAAAACCTTGCTGGGCTATATTCGCAGTTTCGGGACAACCTTCCAGCGTAAATATTTTAGCTTTTGGGGCAGCATATTGCAGGTAAAGCGAGGTAATACCCAAACAGGTACCCAACTCTATCATATTATCGGGCTTAGCATCGGCAGCCAGGCGGTAAAGCAATTGCGCTAGTTTGGGTGGTTTTAGCGCGTTTTTGGCTATCTGGCTTACCTTCTTTTGTTTATTATTATTAACGTGCGAACCTGCGCCTAAATCGGTCACGGTGATGGTTCTATCGTCATTCAAAAGTTGTTTTCTGAAATTTTCGACCTCGGAGTATACTTTTTTGGGCTGAAAATCGTAAATTACTTCATCAACCAAGCGGTAAACAAAGGGCGAATGTAGGCCGTGCCTGGTTTTAGCGCTGATGCGGTGCAGCAGGTAATCTTTCGCGAATTGCCATCTAAACATGGTGGTAAAATTATATAAAGGATTAATATTTTATGTCATCAATGATTAAGCCTTCAGAAATTAACTCACTAATAAAACTGCTGGACGACCCGGATAACGAAATCTTCAACCATGTTCATGATAAATTGTTTGAATATGGTAACGATGCAATCAATTATCTGGAATCGGCCTGGGAAGAGGCATTTGACCCGATTTTGCAGGAACGTATAGCCAATTTGGTACACGAGATCCAGTTTAGTAATGTAAAAAACGATTTAAAATTATGGTACCAAAGCGGCAGTTTCGATCTGTTGCAAGGTGCCCTAATTGTTAATAAATACCAGTACCCCGACCTCGACGAACAGAAAGTTATTAACCAACTCGAAGATATTAAACGCGACATCTGGATGCAGCTGCATAATGAAGCCAGCCCGGTTGAGCAGATTAAACTAATTAATCATGTGTTTTACAATATCCATGGCTTTGGCGGCAATACCACCAGTCACCAGGACCCGCAGAATAGTTATTTAAGCCAGGTACTCGAATCGCACAAGGGGAACCAGATCTCGCTGGCTATTATCTATGCCATCGTTGCGCAAAAGCTGGACATCCCGGTTTACGGCGTAAACCTGCCTCAGCATTTTATCCTTGCTTACATGGACGAAAGCAAAGAAAGTGAATTTGAAAGCGGCATCCTGTTTTACATCAATGCCTTTAACAAAGGCTTCGTTTTCGGCCGCCGCGATGTGGATATGTTTCTGAAACAACTAGGTGTAAAACTAGATAAGCAATTCTATGAGCCTTGTTCTAACCAAGATATTGTACGCAGGATATTGCGCAATTTAATTAGTGCTTATGAGGCTTTGGGATCTACTGATAAGGTTAATGAGTTGACGGAATTGTTGGAGATAGTGTTGGAGTAATGCTATTCTACAAAACGAGAGATCAATTCAATCTTATCATCCATAATTAATATTACCTGAGTTGGATTGATCTCTTCTCTTTTAAATCCCCAAATATCTTTTCCACAGCCTAAACAATAGTCGCCTCCGGGCAGATCTGTATCAGTAGTCTTGCCACATTCGCAAATCCATACTTCCTTCTCTTTGCTTGACAACAATCCTTTTTTAGTAGTTCGAGTACCTTTTTCCTTGAATTGATTCCCTATCGTTTGCTTAAGTTGGTTGAGGCTCAAAATGTCATCCGAGTTATAGAAAGGCTTATCAAATTCTAATATCTGTAATGCTCTTTTACTAACATCAAAAGAGTTGCTATTAAGAATTTTGCGAACGTAGTTATAATCTACCAAATTAAGTTCCCGTATTATTTTTATTAGCATCCTTGCAACACGAGAATCATCCGTAACAACTATATTATTGTATAAAATTTCATTCTTTTTATCGTCAGAAAAATTATTAAAATAAACTATCAACCTTTTATACAAGGATTTAGCATTGTCATTTTGGGAATATGTAACCCATTTAATGTAATTCTTCAGCAATGCTGGCAATACTTCTTCAACCTGATTTTCAATTATAAATTCCCAGGTTTCATCATCAAGATTCCAATTTTCACTTTTTGAATCATCTATAATTTCATTCCGTTTTTGATAATTAAGAAGCTTTTCTAAACTCACATTTGCCAATTTTTCGTTGTGTAAAGTGCGTTCTTTTTTAGGTTGGTCGTCTATAACTACTGCTGTGCCAACCGCAGTTACCATAAACATCGCCTTATTTTTTCCTGAGATTTCGTCCATATCAACACTTAGCCCAACGACACAATTGGCTCCAAGCTCAAAAGCGGCTATTTTTATTCTCTCAATAGCTTCGTCATAAAGCGATGTAAGTTGTTTTTGGTAACTCTCAGATCGGCCTCCAAAAAAATCAGTAAATGAAGCGGCGAAATCGCTAAATACATTTGTACCTGCAACCACATGGGCAGACACCGGTTTTAGATATTTTTGAATGTTGATGTTTTGCAAATTTGAGGTAGTAACAACAAGTACCTCTTTAGGATTGATCATAGTGGAACGAATAAGATTTAGCGTTCACAATATATTACAATTTCTCCTATTGCCCAAGCCGTAGAAAAGAGAACAGAGCAAAGAAGATCCTTCACATACATTCAGGATGACAAAAGGGGAAATTGCTTAGTCCTGTCTTGATTCTTGATTCTTTTAAATTACTTCGCCCATCCGTTAGCCTGCAACCAGCCAGTCAAGCTGATAAACCAATCCTCATGCGAGCGTGGGTTATTTAAGCCGAAACCGTGACCGCCAGATTGATAAACATGCATTTCGGCTTTTACTTTGGCTTTGTTAAGGGCGTCGTAAAACATCAGTGTGTTTTCGATGGGTACTACATCGTCGTCTTGCGCGTGGATGATAAAGGTTGGCGGGGTATCTTTAGTTACCTGCTTTTCGTTCGAATACAGGTCGATTTGCTCTTGCGATGGTGACTTACCGATTAGGTTTTCGCGCGAACCTACGTGGGCATATTCCCCGAAACTAATCACCGGATACATCAGCATCATAAAATCGGGACGCAAGCTAATATTATTTGGATTGGCAATTACAGCCTTAGCATAATGCGTACCCTCGGTTGATGCCAGGTGACCACCGGCCGAGAAACCCATGATACCAACTTTAGCAGCATCAACACCCCACTTAGCAGCATTTTGCCTTACTATTTGGATAGCACGCTGCGCATCTTGTAGCGGGCCGATAGTTTTATCAACCATAATATGATCACTCGGCAAACGGTATTTAAGTACAAAGGCAGTAACACCGATCTCGTTCAGCTTTTCAGCAATCTTATAACCTTCTTTAACCAAAGAAAGGCCCGCATATCCCCCACCGGGGCATATTACAATTGCGGTTCCATTGGCTTTGCCCTTTGCCGGGAAAAACGGAATTAGCTGTGGTACGCTTACCAAACTCATCCAATCGCCATTCTCAAACTTTTCGCGATATACACCAGGGGCTGGTTTGCTGTTAGGCACACCGTTAGGGTATAAATTAACAGGCTCGGCCTGTTGTGCGAAAGAAACTGTAGAACTAGTGAATAACATGAGTGCAGCTAATAGTTTTTTCATAACAAGGTTTTATAAAAATTGTCTGTTATTGGGAAAACGAATTTAGAATTTTCCCGACAACAGACAACCGATAACAGACAACTTACTTTCCTCTACCGCCACCAAATTCCATCAGGTATGCTTTCAGGAATTCGTCGAGATCACCATCGAGCACTGCAGCTGCGTTGGATGTTTCGTAATCAGTGCGTAGATCTTTTACCAATTTGTATGGGTGCAATACGTAGTTGCGGATCTGTGAGCCCCACTCAATCTTTTTCTTAGCGCCCTCTATCGCGTTACTGCTTTCCTGGCGCTTGCGCATCTCGATCTCGTACAACTGCGATTTCAGTAAACGGATGGCATTTTCCTTATTCTGCAATTGCGAGCGCGACTCCTGGTTTTTGATAATAATACCAGATGGCTTGTGATACAAACGCACGGCAGTTTCTACCTTGTTTACGTTTTGCCCACCAGCACCACCCGAGCGGAAAGTTTCGAACTCAATCTCAGACGGGTTAACGTCAATTTCGATAGTATCATCAACTAATGGATACACATACACCGAAGCAAATGAAGTATGGCGCTTGGCATTGGCATCAAACGGAGACACGCGCACTAAACGGTGCACACCATTTTCGCCTTTCAGGTAGCCATATGCAAACTCGCCTTCCAGCTGTAGCGTTACGGTTTTTATACCAGCCACATCACCCTCCTGCGAATCCTGCTCTGTTACTTTGTAGCCGTTCTTTTCGCCCCACATAATGTACATACGCATTAGCATGGCAGCCCAGTCGCAGCTCTCGGTACCACCGGCGCCGGCTGTGATCTGCAATACG